>ENA-OXEZ01000001-OXEZ01000001.1-human-gut-metagenome-genome-assembly--contig:-NODE-1-length-295014-cov-26.7746_pt1 | contig 295014 bp, 258 predicted proteins | sample MGYA00249834_ERZ652262 | MGnify/ENA primary metagenome ERZ652262 (study PRJEB26925, sample SAMN05826728) | human gut metagenome | biome: ENVO:2100002; feature: ENVO:00000062; material: ENVO:00002003... | reverse complement strand
TTTGTATATAATAATGGAGACTATGTTGGAACATTAGAATTGCAAAGTGCAGAGTTGCAATAATGAAAATTCAAAATCGCCTTTTCCGTTGACATAACTTATAATACACTATATAATTTTTTATAAAAAATCCTCATAAGGATAAATCGGAAAATGAAGTTAAAGAATAAAAAAAGCAGAAATATAATAGGTATTATACAAAGCTGTCTCATCTTCGCATTGGTTATTCTTGTTATTTTTATGATGATACAGATTAACCGGCTGCAAGGAACGGCAAGGGTAATAAATTACGCAGGTCTGGTACGTGGAGCAACACAGCGTGAAGTAAAATTGGAGATTACAGGATCCCAAAATGATGAGTTGATTAAATATTTGGATGATATTTTAAGCGGATTAAAATATCAGGATGGAAATTATGATCTGATAAAGCTTCAGGACAAGGAATATCAGGATAAATTGCAGGTCCAGATTGATTACTGGAATAAAATAAAAAAAGAAATTGAAGCTGTAAGAAGCAGCGGATATGAAAATACTGATATTGTCAATATGAGTGAGACTTATTTTAAGCTTGCTGATGATACTGTGTCTGCAGCGGAAAATTATTCAGAAAAGATTGCTACAAAGATCCGCACGATAGAGCTTTTGTCAGCACTTGATATGCTGTGTCTTGTGATATTGATTATTGTACAGACCATAATGGCAATGAAGATGGCAAGGCAAAATAAACTGCTAGAGCAAAGAGCATATACTGATGCCCGTACAGGATTGCCTAATAGAAGTGCCTGTAAAGAAATTCTGAACAATAATGAGATAATCAGTTCACCTACGGCATGCATTATTTTTGACTTAAATAATTTGAAGTTTATTAATGATACAATGGGGCATTCGGCAGGAGACCGGCTGATAGTAAAGTTTGCCGGACTTTTGCGCAGCGTATTTCCTGAAAAAGTTTTTGTGGGAAGATATGGCGGCGATGAATTCATGGCAGTCATCTATGACACAGATAAAGCGGAGGTTGATGAAATCCTGAAATGCTTATGTCTGGAAAAAGATAAATTAAACAACACCGGAAATGAACTGCAAATTGATTACGCTTGCGGATGGGCGATATCGGAGGATTGTAAGGAGAGTACATTACAAATATTATTTGATAGTGCTGATTCTTATATGTATGAAAATAAACAGTTATGTAAGAAGCAAAACCAATGAGTAAAAGCAGATACCATAATTACCGCTGATGCAGTATACTTATCCTTACCGGTCCGTTATTGTGCTTTATCAGGTGTCTGTATATCACAATCCCTGCGATTATGAAGCAGCCAATCTGGATTGAGGCTGTTTTTATAGTCAAAATGACATTGAATGCAAAAAAACCAAATGTCAGAATAGATCTGAGCGAATGTGGATTTATTATTACTACAACTGAAAAGAATATAAAGAAAAATGCTAGATAGACAGCCGGATGCAATTCCGGAAACAGGCCCAAAAGGACTCCGAAGGAGGCGGTAATAGCTTTACCGCCTTTTTGTTTTTGTAAAAAAGGAAATGCATGTCCAAAGACAGGTGCAACTAAAACAGGTACAAACAGAAGTGAGTTTATATCTAAGCATTTCTGACCCAGATACACAGGGATAAATCCCTTTGCAAGCTCACATATGAGTGAGAGTATTCCACATAAAAAGCCACCGTACATAAATGCGTTGCTCACACCGGGATTGTGGTCATCGGGAAGTGTGCAGATATCAATGTTTTTTAATAGTTTTGGTATCCAGTAAGCAAAGAGAGTGCTTCCGAGTACGAAGCCTAAGAGTGTAAATAAAAAATATAGCATGATAATTTCCTTATAGTTTTATAGTTACATGGTTTTATAGTCAGTCAGTTGTATCAGTGTGAGTCAGTTCTTCAAGCAGACCAACAATCTGTATGGCAGCATAGGGCTTTCGCTCACGGCGCTGTGCACGTATCATTTCTGCATTTAGCTCTTTATTTTCTATCATTATTTTCCCAAGCTCAATCTGCTTTGACAGACGATTTGATGAGACAGACAGATGACGTTTTTTGAAAAATGCAACATTTGCTGCCTCGCATCCGGGGATTGGAGCAGTGTGTACAATCGGTATATTTTTTACCAGTGCCTCAGTTGATGTGAGGCCGCCGGGCTTTGTATAGATTACATCACAGGCATCCATGAAAAGTGAAACCTGATTGGTGTAGCCTATTACGTGTACACGTTTGTTGAACTTAAACTCATTTTGCAGTATGCGTTTTATTTTAGTATTGTTGCCGCAAATGATTACAATATGCTCATTATTATGGCATCTTATTGCAAGCTCTGCGGCAAAGACAGCAAGCTTGCCAAAACCCATGCTGCCACTCATCACAAGAAAGATAGGCACATCGGATGGCAGATGTAATCTTGTTCTTGCATCAGCTTTAGCAGTTCTTGTACAGAAGGCCTGTCGTACCGGGATGCCTAATGGCAGCAGCTTGTTTTCAGGAATACCACGTTTTGCAAATTCATCGGTCAGATCATCGTGTGGAATAACATAATAATCCATATTTGTCTCTTCCCAGAATGGGATACATGTGTAGTCGGTTCCCACAGCGACGGCAGGGATATGAAGCAGATTTTTTCGCTTCATGCAGCTCAGGGTCTCAGCAGGGTACAGATGAGGTGTGACGACAGCATCAAAGCCGTTTGATTCAATGTATGCTGATAGCTTTTTACAAAGCAGGGCATTGGCAAAATAGACAGGGGATTTACGTTTATCACTCGATATCAGCATGCCAACCTTATAGAGTAGTCCGAAGAAAAACGGAATATGCTTTACAATGCCTATATATGCTCCTGATACTGCGTGCGATGTTCCTTTACCCGATAAGAGAAACATATCTATCATTGTCACAGAATGTCCTTTATGCTCTGCCGCTTCTTTTATAGCTTTACCGGCACTGTTGTGTCCCTCGCCGGTGTCACAGGATAAAATAAGAATTTTCAAACCGTTTAATTCCTTCCTAAATAAAATATGCGATAAGTGTACCATAATTTTTTAAAATAATCTACAGTGCAATAAAAGGTTGACATATCTAAGTTCAAAGCTTATTGTGGTAGCTGGAATGTACAAAATAGTATAATTATAAACTACAGATTACTGATATGACGGAGGCTTAATTTGAGATGGAAAATTTAATGTTTTGTCTAAATGCCACAGGACCTATTTTTCTGATGATGGTGTTTGGACTTTTTCTTCGCAAGGTGGGGATTTTGGACGAAGACTTTGCAAACAGGATGAATAAGTTTGTGTTTAAGATACCTTTACCTTTTTTACTGTTTAGTGATCTTGCGTCAGTTGATTTTTCAAGGGTTTGGAACATTAAATTTATAGTATTCTGCTTTGTGGTTACGTTGATAAGCATTACAATCTCAACGCTCATATCATGTCTGTGGAGGGATAAATCCATACGGGGCGAGTTTATACAGGCCTCATACAGAAGCAGTGCGGCACTGCTTGGAATAGCTTTTATCCAGAATATCTATGGAAATGCAGGCATGGCACCCGTCATGATTATAGGAAGCGTACCGCTTTACAACGTGATGGCTGTTATAGTGCTTTCATTTTTTAAGCCGGGGCAAAACGGCATAGACATGGCAGTACTCAAAAAGACATTTAAGGGAATAGTGACCAATCCTATTATTTTAGGAATTGTTGCAGGACTTCTGTGGTCAGCTATTGGTCTGCCGTTTGCGGGAATACCGGCAAAGGCAGTGACAAGCATTGGCAATATGGCAACGCCTATGGGACTTATGGCCATGGGTGCCACCTTTGATTTGAAAAAAGCATCAGCAAAGGCGAAGCCTGCATTTGCAGCCACATTTATCAAGCTTGTAGGCTTTGTGGCAGTATTTCTTCCTATTGCGGTAGCCTTCGGGTTCAGGGACAGTGAGCTTATTGCAATTCTTGTGATGCTTGGCTCAGCTACTACAGTAAGCTGCTTTGTCATGGCAAGAAATATGGGGCATGAGGGCGTTATCTCATCGACCACGATAATGCTCACGACACTGCTCAGTGCGTTTACGCTGACTCTCTGGCTTTATATAATTAAAAGTCTGGGGCTTGTATAAAATGGAAGAACATAACTGTTGATTTGGTGGATAATTCCTCTTTACTTTAGCGTGATAATTTGCTAATATGTTAAAAGGTTGTAGTTATTGGATGATTTTGAATAATTACAATGATTATTTAACATATGGAGGAAATGAGCATGAGAAGAGGATTAGCACTTCTTTTGACAGCAACTTTAGCACTTTCAATGACTGCCTGTGGTGGCAGCAAGGGTGCGGGAACACAAAAAAGCGAAAAGGGCGACGGCATGACCTACGCAGTTGAGGCAGGCTCAGCAGGAGAGGCTGTGGCAAAGGAAAAGGGCTTTAATTACAATTCGGTTTCATCACAGGCTGATGCGCTTATGGAGGTTAAATCAGGTACATCTGATGCGGCAATCATAGACCTTTTAATGGCAGGAGCCATGATTGGAGAGGGCACAAGCTACCCTGATTTAGTACATACAACAGAGCTTACATCAGAGAAGTATGGTGTCGGATGCCGTAAGGGTTCTGATCTTGCTTCATATATCAACAGTGTATTCGCAGAATCATATGCTGACGGCAGCGCGCAGGAGATTGCAAAGAAATACGGAGTACAGGATTCACTTCTTGAGCAGGAGCCTTGCGAGTTCAAGCAGTCTGACAGCGACAGTGATGTGGATTATATCAAGTCACAGGGCAAGATGATTGTCGGTATCACAGAGTTTGAGCCTATGGATTACAAGGATAAGGATGACAAATGGATTGGCTTTGATGCTGATATGGCAAGACTTGTCGGTGAGAAGCTCGGTGTGGATGTTGAATTTGTAGTTATCGACTGGGACAACAAGGTTATGGAACTTGATTCAAAGAAGATTGACGTTGTCTGGAATGGTATGACACTCACAGATGAGGTTACAAAGTCTATGGAATGCACAAATGCATACTGTAACAATGCACAGGTAGTTGTTGAGCGGGAGAAATAAAATGTTCTGGACTGTTACGCAAGCACTTATGAGTGGTCTGTGGACCACCTTTGAAATATTTATACTGACACTTATATTTTCACTGCCACTGGGGCTTATATTTGCATTTGGGCTTTTGAGCAGGTTTAAGCCTGTCAAGGCTGTCATGAATGTGTTTGTATGGGTTATCCGCGGCACACCGCTTATGCTTCAGCTTATCATTATATTCTACGGACCGGGTTTGTGGCTTCATCAGGCTATATGGAGTGGTGACGAGACCGGACGTATTACAGCGACGGTTGTAGCGTTTGTCATCAACTATGCATGTTATTTCTCTGTTATATTCAGAGGTGGCATAGAGGGTGTTCCGGCCGGTCAGAGAGAGGCAGGACAGGTGTTAGGCATGACAAAGCAGCAGATTTTCTTTAAAATCACTCTGCTTCAGATGATCAAGCGTGTTGTTCCGCCTATGTCAAATGAGATAATCACTCTTGTAAAGGATACTTCTCTTGCCAGAATTATTGCGGCATACGAGCTTACCTTTGCGGGAGCGGCGTTTATGAAATCTGACGGACTTACATGGCCGCTGTTTTATACAGGTGTATTTTATCTCGTATTTGTCGGAATCCTTACACTTTTATTTAATTATATCGAGAAAAAGCTGGATTATTTCAGGTAGGAGGAAGACATGGCAATTTTAGAGGTTAGAAATATAGAAAAACACTTTGGAAGGACTAATGTACTTAAGGATGTCAGTTTTTCCATGGAGGAGGGCAATGCTCTTGCCATAATCGGTTCATCAGGCTCAGGAAAGACTACGCTGTTACGGTGCCTTAACTTCCTTGAGAGACCTGACAGTGGCCAGATTATTGTAAATGGTGAGACTCTTTTTGATGCTTCCGAAGCGGGCAAGGATAAAGACGCGGAGCTTCGCAAAAAGAGGCTGCATTTTGGTATGGTGTTTCAGCAGTTTAATCTTTTTCCACAGTACACAGCACTTGAGAATGTCACTCTGGCAGAGCGCCTTCTGGCACAGGAGACACCTGAGTTTAAAAAGGATAAAAAAGCAATCCTTACACGTATTGATGAGCATGGAAAGGAGCTTCTGGACAGAATGGGGCTTGCTGAGAGGATGAACCATTATCCGCATCAGCTCTCAGGTGGACAGCAGCAGCGTGTAGCTATAGCAAGGGCACTGGCACTTAAGCCTGATATACTCTGCTTTGATGAGCCTACATCGGCTCTTGACCCGGAGCTTACCGGAGAGGTGCTTAAGGTCATCCGTTCCCTTGCGCAGCAGAATACCACAATGATTATTGTCACGCATGAGATGGCCTTTGCGCGTGATGTTGCAGATCAGGTGATCTTCATGGACGGTGGTGTGATTGTTGAGCATGGCGACCCACATGAGGTGATTGACCATCCGAAGGAGGAGCGTACCAGGCAGTTTCTCACCAGATATGCGAACGGCTGATGTGTGGGAAATATATTATACATGTCGAAAAAGTGTGAAATAAGTGTAAATTGAAAAGTAGATATTGATTTTTTTTTAACAAACATATATACTAACAAAAGAAATGGATGTAAATCCATAATTTATAGAAAAGAGGTTTATTCAAATGGCAAATGTTGATTTAACAAAGTATGGCATTACCGGAACAACAGAGATCGTTCACAATCCTTCTTACGAGACATTATTCGAGGAAGAGACAAAAGCCGGCCTTGAGGGTTACGAGGTTGGTAAGGAGACAGAGCTTGGTGCAGTTAACGTTATGACAGGTATCTACACTGGACGTTCTCCTAAAGATAAATATATCGTTATGGACGAGAATTCTAAGGACACAGTATGGTGGAATACACCTGAGTATCCAAACGACAACCATCCAATGAAAGAGGATGTTTGGGCAACAGTTAAGGATCTTGCTAAGAAAGAGCTCTGCAACAAGAAGCTTTTCGTAGTAGATGCATTCTGTGGAGCAAACAAGGATACACGTATGGCAGTTCGTTTCATCGTTGAGGTTGCTTGGCAGGCTCATTTCGTAACAAACATGTTCATCCAGCCATCAGCAGAGGAGCTTGAGAACTTCGAGCCTGATTTCGTAGTATACAATGCTTCAAAGGCTAAGGTTGAGAACTACAAGGAGTTAGGTCTTAACTCAGAGACATGTGTTGCATTCAACATCACATCAAAAGAGCAGGTTATCATCAATACATGGTACGGCGGAGAGATGAAGAAGGGTATGTTCTCTATGATGAACTACTACCTCCCACTTAAGGGCATCGCTTCAATGCACTGTTCAGCAAACGCTGACATGAACGGAGAGAACACAGCAATCTTCTTCGGTCTTTCAGGAACAGGTAAGACAACACTTTCTACAGATCCTAAGCGTCTTCTTATCGGAGATGACGAGCACGGCTGGGATGACAACGGCGTATTCAACTTCGAGGGTGGATGCTACGCTAAGGTTATCGGTCTTGACAAAGAGTCTGAGCCTGATATCTACAACGCAATCAGAAGAGATGCTCTTCTTGAGAACGTTACAGTTGCTGATGATGGAAAGATTGATTTCGAGGACAAGAGTGTAACAGAGAATACACGTGTATCTTACCCAATCAACCACATCACAAATATTGTTAAGCCAGTATCTTCTGCACCGGCTGCAAAGAACGTAATCTTCCTTTCAGCAGATGCATTCGGAGTACTTCCACCAGTATCTATTCTTACACCTGAGCAGACACAGTACTACTTCCTTTCAGGATTTACTGCAAAGCTTGCAGGAACAGAGCGTGGAATTACTGAGCCAACACCTACATTCTCAGCTTGCTTCGGACAGGCATTCCTTGAGCTTCATCCTACAAAATATGCTGCAGAGCTCGTTAAGAAGATGGAGAAGTCAGGCGCTAAGGCATACCTTGTAAATACAGGATGGAACGGAACAGGAAAGAGAATCACAATCAAGGATACAAGAGGAATCATCGACGCTATCCTTTCTGGTGATATCCTTAATGCTCCAACAAAGAAGATCCCTATGTTCGATTTCGAGGTTCCTACAGAGCTTCCGGGAGTTGATTCAGGAATCCTTGATCCTCGTGACACATATGCTGATGCTTCTGAGTGGGAGGCAAAGGCTAAAGATCTTGCAGAGAGATTCAACAAGAACTTTGTTAAGTACACAACAAATGAGGCTGGTAAAGCACTTGTTGCAGCAGGACCACAGTTATAATATATTAAACAGAATTATATTAGATAATTCTAAAGCCGGGCGGTTGTATGTCGCCCGGCTTTTTTTGAAGATACTGTATAAAACGTTATAAAACAGGCATTTATCGAGGTTATGGATGTATAAATATTGTTATTGATAATATGAATTTAAGTTATATTAACGATATTGCTTGACAAATACAGATTATAGTAATATTATCATCATGTGAACAGAAATAATAGAAATTGTGAGGAAGGTTTTTCGATGAGAAGACAGGCATTATCTCTTTTAGTTGAGAACAATCCCGGAGTGACCAGTCGTATTTCAGGACTGTTCAGTCGCAGGGGATTTAATATTGATAGTTTCTCTTCAGGGGTTACAGCAGATCCGCGCTACACACGTATCACAATTGTTGCAAGCGGTGATGAGCAGGTGCTTGAGCAGATAGAGAAGCAGTTGGCGAAGCTTGAGGATGTACTTGATATCAAGAAGCTTGAGCCGGGACTCTCAGTGTGCAGGGAGCTTATTATGATAAAGATAAGAGCACTCGATACACAAAGACAGGCAGTTATGAATGTGACTGAGATCTTCCACGGCAAGATAGTTGATGTCACTCATGACTCTATGATTATTGAGCTCATAGGTACACAGGACAAGCTTGATAAGTTCATAGACTTACTTAGCGGCTATGAAATATTAGAGCTCGCAAGAACGGGAATCACAGGACTTACCAGAGGTTCCGATGATGTAGTTATGTTGGATTAGTCACAGGACAATCCTTACATATAAATAGTTTACTTAAATTAACAGGAGGAAAACAAAATGGCAGAACCAAGATTATTTTATCAGGATGATTGTAACCTTTCATTATTAGAGGGCAAGACAATTGCCATTATCGGTTACGGCAGCCAGGGACATGCACATGCACTTAACTTAAAGGATTCAGGATGCAATGTCATCATCGGTCTTTATGAGGGCAGCAAGTCATGGAAGAGAGCAGAAGAGCAGGGCTTCAAGGTATATGTCGCTGCAGAGGCTGCAAAGCAGGCTGATATCATCATGATTCTTATAAATGATGAGTTACAGGCAGATATGTACAAGAAGGACATCGAGCCAAACCTTGAGCCGGGCAACATGCTTATGTTCGCTCACGGCTTCAACATCCACTTTGGATGCATTAAGCCACCAAAGGATGTAGATGTAGCTATGATCGCACCTAAGGCTCCGGGACATACAGTACGTTCAGAGTACCAGGCAGGAAAAGGAACACCTTGTCTTATCGCTGTAGAGCAGGATGCTACAGGAAAGGCATGGGACCTTGCACTTGCATATGGTCTTGGAATCGGCGGAGCAAGAGCCGGACTTCTTGAGACAACATTCCGTACAGAGACAGAGACAGACCTCTTCGGTGAGCAGGCAGTTCTTTGTGGTGGTGTTTGTGCACTTATGCAGGCTGGTTTCGAAACACTTTGTGAGGCCGGTTATGACCCAAGAAACGCATACTTTGAGTGTATCCATGAGATGAAGCTCATCGTAGACCTTATCTACCAGTCAGGCTTCGCAGGTATGAGATACTCTATCTCTAATACAGCTGAGTATGGTGATTATGTAACAGGACCTAAGATTGTTACAGCTGAGACAAAGAAAGCTATGAAGAAGATTCTTTCTGACATCCAGGATGGTACATTTGCTAAGGAGTTCTTACTTGATATGTCACCGGCAGGACGTCAGGTACACTTCAAGGCTATGAGAAAGCTTGCTTCTGAGCATCCTTCAGAGAAGGTTGGTGAGGAAATCCGTAAGCTTTACAGCTGGAATGATGAGAGCGACAAGCTCATCAACAACTAATCTGTCAGATATATATGACAATAAGACCCGGGGCAGTGATGCACCGGGTTTTTTATATAGCAAAACTTGACAAAATATAGTGTGATGTGTAAAATTATGAATGTTAATCAGACGGATTAAAAATACGCCTTCGTCTCTTTGAGAGGCGGAGCGTTTTTGATATAAGGAGGCAAGTATGTCAGAACCATACAATCACAAGGCCATAGAGAAAAAATGGCAGGAATACTGGAAAGAACACGAGACATTCAAGACAGATGTTTGGGATTTTTCAAAGCCTAAATACTATGCACTTGATATGTTCCCTTACCCTTCAGGAGTAGGCCTTCACGCTGGACATCCGGAGGGCTATACAGCTACAGATATCATGTCGCGTATGAAGAGAATGCAGGGCTACAATGTACTTCATCCGATGGGATATGATTCATTCGGTTTACCGGCAGAGCAGTATGCTGTAAACACAGGTCATCATCCAAACGGTTTCACTCAGAAGAATATAGAGACCTTCTCAAAGCAGTTAAGAGAGCTTGGTTTTGATTATGACTGGTCAAAGATGATTTCTACAAGTGACCCTGAGTTTTACAAGTGGACACAGTGGATTTTCAAGAAGCTTTATGAGGCCGGATATGCAAAGCATATTGATATGCCTGTAAACTGGTGCGAGGAGCTTGGAACAGTTCTCTCAAACGATGAGGTTATAGATGGCAAGTCAGAGCGTGGTGGCTATCCTGTAGTCCGCAAGAACATGAAACAGTGGGTTATTGACCAGCCGGCATTTGCAGAAAAGCTCCTTGAGGGGCTTAATGAGATAGACTGGCCTGAGTCTACCAAGGAAATGCAGAGAAACTGGATTGGCAAGAGCACAGGTGTCGAGGTCAAATTCCAGATTGTAGGCGGTGGAGAGTTCTCTATCTTTACTACATGTATCGAGACAATATATGGTATCACATTTATGGTGCTTGCTCCGGACGGAGATATAGTAAAGGGTCTCATGGACAGAGTCGAGAACAAAGAAGAGGTTCAGGCTTACATAGATGAGACTGTAAAGAAGAGCGATATGGACAGAACTGAGCTTAACAAGACAAAGTCAGGCTGTGAGCTTAAGGGACTTCATTGTATCAACCCTGTAAACGGCAAGGAAGTGCGCATGTTCATCGGTGATTTCGTACTGGCAAGCTATGGTACAGGTGCTGTTATGGCAGTTCCTACTCATGATCAGCGAGATTTCGAGTATGCACAGGCTCATGATATTGAGATGATTCAGGTAATTGATGGTGCAGATGTATCAGAGCATGCATTTGAGAAGCATGATTATCTTGGAAAGGGCTGCAAGCTCATCAACTCAGAGGAGTTTACCGGAATGGTAGTTGAGGATGCTAAGGAAGCTATCACAGCCAAGCTTGAGAAGATGGGCGTGGCAAAGAGAACTGTAAACTACAAGTTCCGTGAGTGGATTTTTGCACGTCAGAGATACTGGGGAGAGCCTGTTCCATGCGTATACAAGGAGGATGGTTCAATCTATTTCCTTCCTGATGATGAGCTTCCGCTTGTCCTTCCTGAGCTTGAGGATTACAAGGGCAAGAATGGCAAGGCACCTCTTGAGAACGCTACAGAGTGGAAGCAGTATGACAGAAACGGCGTAAAGGGTACTCGTGAGACATCCACCATGCCTGGCTCGGCAGGATCCTCATGGTATTATATGAGATATATTGATCCACACAATGATAAGGAATTTGCAAATCAGGAGCTCTTAAAGCACTGGATGCCGGTAGATCTCTATGTTGGTGGACCGGAGCATGCGGTAGGACACCTCATGTATTCAAGAATCTGGAACAGATTCCTCTTTGATCAGGGCTTATCTCCTGTAAAGGAGCCTTTTAAGAAGCTCGTACATCAGGGAATGATCCTTGGATCAAACGGTATCAAGATGGGCAAGAGATTCCCGGAGTTCGTAGTAAATCCTAGTGATGTAGTCGAGGAGTACGGCGCTGATACACTTCGTCTCTACGAGATGTTCATGGGACCACTTGAGGTTTCAAAGCCTTGGAACGACAGCAACGTACAGGGAGCAAAGAGATTCATCACACGTGTATGGAATTTCTTTACAGAGCCTGAGAATATTATCGAAGAGGATGACGGAAAGCTCACAAGAATCTACCATCAGACAGTAAAGAAGGTCACAAACGACTTCGAGGCACTTGGCTACAATACAGCTATCAGCCAGATGATGATTTTTGTCAATGAAGTATACAAGGCAGGCAGATGTCCTAGAGAGTTTGCAGAGGGACTTATCAAGATGCTTTCTTGTGTATGTCCACATGTTGGTGAGGAAATCTGGCAGAGAATGGGACATGACGATACAATCGCATTTGAGCCATGGCCGGTATACGATGAGGCAAAGACTGTTGAGGATACAGTAGAGATTGCTGTACAGATCAACGGAAAGACTAAGGGCACTCTTGCAATCGGAAAACAGGATCCTAAGGATGAGGTTATCGCAAAAGCAAAGGATGTTATTGCAGATAAGCTTACAGGAAATATCGTAAAAGAGATTTATGTTCCGGGACGTATTGTAAACATCGTAATGAAATAAAAATTACCCGGTATTTTGCACAGCCACTAGACGGCCGGCAGAATACCGGGTGATTTTATTTTTTGAGAACATGTGGTGGAAGAGATGGATCACTTCCGCGAAGCTTCTGCATACCGCGCTGGATCGCATCCTTGGAATTTTTCCAGTCGGCATCTTTATTTTTATAATCATATTTTTCGATGAACCATGCAACATCTTCATATATGCGGTTCATGTTGTCGTGCAATAGAGGGAGCACGATATCGTAAAATTCTTTGCGCTTATCACCTTTTAAATAAGTGTCAGCTCCTTCCAGAACCACTTTCAGGTGATCGAGACAAAATCCTTTTGTGTTCTTTAATTTTTCTTTTAGTTCAGGATCCTTTTCATACATAGTGAAGAAGGTCTTCATGTATGCATTAAAGGTCTTGTTTACGCTGTCACATATAAAGCAGGTTGATTCACGTTTGTTAATCCAGTCCACGATGGAATTGGAGGAGGCGTTTGCTTTTTTGAAAAGACCGCTCCTTTGCACTGAATCAGGCTTAAAGTTCTTAAATTCTTTGTCCATCTCCTCAATATGGCGCATGTACATGGTTTTTAGTATCCAGGCGTTTCCGAGTGAATTGCCATAGTCAAACATTTTTTTGAAATGTGCACGGCAGAAGCCCTCCTTATCGGTCATATCGCGTATGTCAGCCTCCATGTAAGAGGCACCATGACCAAGTACAAAATCCATGACGTGATCCTCGGTGCGTTTTTCTATATAGCAGAAGGGGCATTCGCCGGCATTGTCAAAGGCGTCTGATATGGGGATAGTGTGTATTTGTTCTTTCAAGGTAATACCTCCGGGATCATATTTTTTTATTTAAAAATCCTCTGGTGTGTAGCTCTCATAAAACTTGATAAAGGTCTGTAAAGAGGTGGAAAGCTTTGAAGACTCCTTGTAAGCAAAGCCAACCTCACGCTTGTGGATTGGTATGCCGAGAGGAATTTCAATCAGGGTACCGTCAGCAAGCTCCTTTGAAACTATGCTTTTTATGACGCAGGCCACACCTACGCCTATTTTGGCAAAGTCGATGAGCAGGTCCATATTTGATATATCTATAGAGTCCTTTACGTGTATCTGGTTCTCCTGCAGATAATCATCAATATATTTACGTGTCATATTGCCTTTATCGAGAAGCATGAGAGTAGAGTTTTGCAAAATCTCGCTCTTTTTGACACCACGGGCGCTTAAGTTGCGCAGATAGTCCTTTGTAGTGACAAATATATCCTCGATGTTGTCCAGATAATAGAAATTGAAAGTCTTAAGGGATGCTGGTTTTCCAATCAGACCTATATCTATTTTGTCATCATCGAGGAGCTTTAAGGTCTCGTTGGTGGACTGACATTCGATTGAGATGCTTATATGAGGATTTCTGTGTATGAATTCCTTGAGATATGGCAAAAGCATATATTTGCAGAGTGTTGAGCTGACACCAATCTTAAGCTGGCCGACACCGAGCTCTATTGAGCGCTTCAGCTTTTCCTCACCCTCATTTAATGCCTCAAAGGCCTCGCTTACATGATCATAAAGAAGCCTGCCCTCATCGGTCAAGACGACACCTCTGGAGCTTCTGGAAAAAAGCTTGCATTCCAGTCCGTCCTCGAGCTTTTGAATTGACTTGCTGATGGCAGGCTGGCTGATATAGAGCTCCTTGGCTGCCTTTGATATATTGCCGGCATTGGCGACAGTATAGAAAATCCAGTAAGATGAGAGATTCTGGTTCATTTGTACCTCCTGTGGTTTGTACTTTTAATGGGCTGTAATCGTTGCTTGTCACAAAAAGGTGTGAACATCAACAAATTTATGTTTATTATACCATGAGATTTAGTTATGGTAAATATGTTTATTATGTATTTTTATTATGGTAAATCATATGTTATGATGTCTTAAGTAAACTTGATTCAGATACAATCATAATACAATATTTTTATATGCTAGGAGGAATATAAGCATGGGAATGACAATGACACAGAAGATTCTTGCTGCACACGCAGGCCTTGACTCTGTTAGTGCAGGACAGCTCATTGAGGCTGATTTAGATCTTGTGCTTGGAAACGACATTACCTCACCTGTAGCGATTCATGAGATCGACAAGATGAAGGTAGAGGGAGTGTTTAATAAAGATAAAATCGCACTCGTTATGGATCACTTTGCACCAAACAAGGACATCAAGTCAGCAGAACACTGTAAATGTGTTCGCGAGTTTGCCTGCAAAAACGAGATTACAAATTACTTTGATGTAGGAAAAATGGGCATCGAGCATGCACTTTTACCTGAGCAGGGACTGACTGTAGCAGGTGATGTGATTATAGGAGCCGATTCTCATACATGTACATACGGAGCTTTAGGAGCCTTCTCTACAGGTGTGGGAAGCACTGATATGGCAGCAGGAATGGCTACAGGCAAGGCCTGGTTTAAGGTACCTTCTGCCATCAAGTTCAATATTGTCGGAAAACCGGCTGAGTGGATCAGCGGCAAGGATGTCATCCTTCATATTATCGGTATGATTGGTGTGGACGGCGCACTTTATAAGTCAATGGAGTTTGTCGGAGATGGACTTAAATATCTTTCTATGGACGACAGATTTACTATCGCAAATATGGCAATTGAGGCCGGCGGCAAGAATGGTATCTTCCCTGTAGATGATCTCACAAGAGAGTACATGAAAGAGCATTCAAAGCGTCCGTTCACAGAGTATGAGGCTGATAGTGATGCAGAGTATGATGAGGAGTATACAATCGACCTTAGCACACTTAAGTCTACAGTTTCATTCCCACATCTGCCTGACAATACACGTACCATCGATGAGGTGGGTGATGTAAAGATTGACCAGGTAGTAATCGGCTCATGTACCAACGGCCGTATGGATGATCTGCGTATTGCAGCAAAGATTCTTGAGGGTAAAAAGGTTGCGGATGGTATCAGGGTTATCGTGATTCCTGCAACACAAAAGATTTATCTTCAGGCTATGGAAGAGGGCCTTCTTAAGACATTTATCGAGGCTGGTGCCATTGTGAGCACACCTACCTGCGGACCATGTCTTGGCGGATACATGGGAGTGCTCGCTGAGGGCGAGAGATGCGTATCTACCACAAACCGTAACTTTGTCGGACGTATGGGTCATGTGGATTCTGAGGTTTATCTGGCAAGCCCTGCTGTTGCAGCTGCAAGTGCCATTACAGGTAAGATTTCAGGACCAAAGGATGTTATGTAAAGATTGGAGGAAGCACAATGAAAGCAGCACACGGTCGTGTATTTAAATATGGAGACAATGTCGATACAGATGTAATCATTCCTGCAAGATATCTGAATTCTTCTGATCCTAAGGAGCTTGCAACACACTGCATGGAGGATATTGATAAGGATTTTGTAAATAATGTAAAGGCCGGAGATATCATGGTAGCCAACAAGAACTTCGGCTGTGGTTCATCAAGAGAGCATGCACCGATTGCCATCAAGGCTGCCGGCGTAAGCTGTGTTATCGCAGAGACATTTGCAAGAATTTTCTACAGAAATGCAATCAATATAGGTCTTCCTATTATTGAGTGCCCTGAGGCAGCAAAGGCAATAAAAGCCGGTGATGAGGTGACAGTGGACTTTGATTCCGGTATCATCACAGATGAGACAACAGGAGAGAAGTTTAAGGGACAGGCCTTCCCACCGTTCATGCAGAAGATTATCGACTGCGAGGGACTTGTAAACTATATAAATCAGAAGTAATTATAAAAATTCCCGAGGTTATATAACCGCGGGAGTTTTTAGTACAATATTAAAAGTAATGGTAATATGCAAACTGTGGGATATGCGTTCTATAAATCAAATTGCTGCAGATACTGCAAATATTTATCGGAAACTGTCACAGAAGTGTAAATATCCGCGTATTCCTTGCCTGATATACTTTCGATATAGTTTTCGGGATAGTTTTTTTCTATGCCATGTGCATGAGCCATATCGACAGCTTTATTGTATGCAATAGCGGCCTTTTCGATTGTGTTGTAGGTTCCTATGACAAAATTACCGTTTATGTGTATGCGAGCTTTATATTTGTCGAGCCCTGCAGTTTTGACAATCTCTACACCATGGTATGGATTTAACAGCTTGATGTTTTCGTAGCGCATGTCGGTTGAATCATTGTTTACAAATACATAGTCCCGTCCGCAAACAGCATGAGGCTGTATGCCATAGCGGCTAAGCAGGGTGACCTGCATGCCGTAGTCGTTGACGTACAGATGTCCCTGGCGTTTTAATATGCGATGCTCAGAGTAGTAAAACAAATCGTCTATATCGAATTTCAGCTCATGTGATATATCCAGATAGTAGCTGAAATAATTTTTGCGCAGATATATGGGCGTCTTTATGTACATGCCGTTGTCCCGGTAGTTAATAAGAGTTACAATTTTATCAAATGCAAGTGCATGGGTGTGAAAGTAAGAGTCCTCTATGCTGTTTGTTTCTTTTAATAAAATTGTCGATGCAGTGGCATAGGCGCGGCTTGCAGAAAGCTCACTGTCAAAGCTTCCGAGACTGATGTGTTTGCTTTTGTAGGTGATGTTGGACCTGTAGTAAATGGTGCCGTCTTTTCTGGCAGCGGTGTAAACTCCTTGCAGCATAGATGTATTGTGTCCCTTTCACATATATTTTGTTATTGTTTGTTAAAACATTTATATAATTGTAGCATTTTTGTTATTGATTTGATATATGAAATTTATTATACTATAAAGGATAATAATTGTCTGCATATAGATGCAGCAATATGGATTTAGATAAGATAAAAAGAGAAATGAGGTAAAAAATGGATTTATTATATTCAAGCACAAGAAACAGTGAAAAGAAAATAACAGCTTCACAGGCTATCCTTAAGGGCCTTGCCGATGACGGAGGATTATTTGTACCTGAGAGCATTCCGGCACTTGATGTTTCTATTGAGGAGCTTTCTAAGATGTCATACCAGCAGGTAGCATATGAGGTTATGAAGCTTTTCCTTACGGATTTCACAGAGGAAGAGCTTAAAAATTGTATCAACAGGGCATACGACAGCAAGTTTGATACTACTGAGATTGCACCGCTTAAGTTTGCTGACGGTGCTTACTACCTTGAGCTGTTCCATGGTTCTACAATAGCCTTCAAGGATATGGCATTATCCATTCTGCCTCATTTACTTATCACATCTGCAAAGAAAAACAATGTTAAAAACGAGATTGTCATCCTGACAGCCACATCAGGAGACACAGGAAAGGCAGCTATGGCAGGCTTTGCTGATGTTGAGGGAACACAGATTATCGTTTTCTATCCAAAGAATGGTGTCAGCCCGATTCAGGAGAAGCAGATGCTTACACAAAAGGGTGCCAATACTCATGTAGTGGGTATTCACGGCAACTTTGACCAGGCACAGTCAGCAGTAAAGGCTATGTTCAATGATAAGGCTCTTGCAGAGACGATGGATGCCGCAGGCTATCAGTTCTCATCCGCTAACTCAATCAATATAGGTCGCCTTGTACCACAGATTGTGTACTATGTATATGCTTACTCAAAGCTTTTTGCACAGGGAGCTGTCGCAAAGGATGAGAAGATAAATATCGTAGTTCCTACGGGAAACTTTGGAAATATACTTGCAGCATTTTATGCAAAGAATATGGGACTTCCTGTTGCAAAGCTTATCTGTGCTTCAAACGAGAACAAGGTGCTTTACGATTTCTTCACAACAGGAGAGTATGATAAAAACAGAGAGTTTATCCTCACAAATTCACCATCCATGGATATTCTCATCTCTTCAAACCTTGAGAGACTTATTTACCGTATCGCAGGAAATGATGCAAATAAGAATGCTCAGCTTATGGCTTCACTTGCAAAGGAGGGCAAATACACTGTAACACCTGATATGAAGGCCCAGCTTTCTGACTTCTATGGAAATTACACAAGTGAGAAGGAAACCGCTGAGGTTATCAAAAAGCTTTACGAGGATACAGGATACATTATTGATACTCATACAGCAGTTGCAGCAGGTGTATATAGCAAGTATAAGGATGCTACAGGTGATACAGCCACAAAGACTGTTATCGCATCTACAGCAAGTCCATTCAAATTCACAAGAAGTGTGATGGATGCAATTGATCCTAAGTACGATTCAATGACAGACTTTGAGCTTGTCGATGAGCTTTCAAAGCTTGGCAACGTTAAGGTACCAAATGCCATTGAGGAAATCAGGGATGCAAAGATCCTTCACAACACAGTCTGTGATGTGGATCAGATGGAAAACACTGTTAAGAAAATGCTCGGTGTGCAGTAATAATATAATGTTACCTTTTGCCCATTTAATCACATAATTGTAATTTGTTTAATATATAATTATATATAGCGCAACATAAAAGAACATCTGCTGATTGCAGATGTTCTTTTTGTGCTCTAGTAAATAATTATCAGATTACTGAAACTGCCTTGCAGAGATATTAGAATTCAATAATAAAGTGAATGGCTCCGAAAGGGTATAACAGCTTGAGCTTGCAGGCTTTATTGAAGCTGCGTGTCTGTCCATCAAAATGCTCAGGTGCAGTGAGAGTAAGCTCAAGTGCCTGATCATTTGAACAGTTGACCAGAAACAGTCCATTGTTCAGGTTCAGGAAATCATCGAGAGATGCCTGCACATACTCGTCGTATACTGAAAATGATTCATTTACATAGCGTGATGCAAAATTGATGGCTGTTGTCTGACTCATGCCTATGTATGTAGATATGGCATAGCTGCCCTTGATGTCCTGACGTACCATGCAGTCCGCACTAAAGCTGTCACATATCTCGGCAGAGAGCGGAGTGTAGTCATCACCGACAAATCGGATAAAGCTGTTAAACAAAAGCTCAAGATACATAATGTCAATGGCAGAAGGATCTATGCCTGTATTGGCAAAAAAATGACCTATCAGATGATTTATACTGTCCTTATCCTCGAGTACCATGTCAAGATCGGAAATAGCATTCTCACTGCGGTAATCATGTATACTCTTTTCGAGAGTGGTATTGTCAATTATGCCTTTGTCTAAAAGAATCTGTCCTAAAAGAAGAAAGTCAGGGCTTTGGATGTTTAAGAGCTCCTTTACCTGCTCGTCTGTCAGATAGCCCATTTCTATTGTAAGCTCACCAAACTTCTTGTCCTGATGGGTCTGCTCGACTATTACTGAATCAACCTCGGCAGCTGTCATAAGCCCTGAGTGGATGGCAAGAGTACCGAGCTTTGCGTGCTTTTGTGCTTTTTCTTTGAGTGCGTCAAAAAGCTGCTCATTAGTGATATACCCCTTTGATAGGAGAAAATTGCCAAAAAATTGAGTATACATATTAATTTCCTCCTATGTGCTTCTTAATCAGACTTATGACCTGATCCTTGTCGATTGGTTTCTGAATGAAGTCACATGCTCCGGCAGCAAGAGCCTTTTTAAGCTCGGACTGTGTGCCGACAGATGATGCAACGAAGATGGTAGCACTGCTGTCATACTCCATAATTTCTGAGATAGCGGCATTTCCGTCCTTTACCGGCATTACAATGTCTATAAATGTGAGATTTGGCTTATGCTCCTTGTACATATCAATGGCGAGCTGTCCGTTTGCCGCCTCAATGATAGTCGGTGAACCAATGGAATTGATTATGTCCTTCATCTGTTTTCTTGCGAGAATCGAATCATCGCATATAAGTATTTTTAAATCGTCAAGTTGCATTTTAAAAACTCCTTCCCCTTGAAAATATAAATATATTTTACTACATTAATAATAGAAATTCAAGAAATAGTTGGGACTTATTTACCATTTATTTTTTCCTTACATGAGGTTATACTAATTTTGGTGATTTTACATATTTTTGTATATATAAGATCCGTGATAACTATTTAGGAATAATAAATAAAAATACAGGAGAAAGAAGCATGAACTATTTTATTATAATAGATGCGGTCACACTGATACTGGGAATTTACATAATATTTGTGTCACTGCGAATGAAGAAAAGCGGCAAAATTGAAAGTACCTTTGTGGCTGAGGATGAGATGAAAAAAATAAAGGATACGGCCGGATATATAGCTTATATTTATCCAAAGTCACTTGTATTCGGCATTGTGATTTTTGTTATCAGTATAGTTGCGATAGTTTCGGATTGCCTCAAAAAGATACCGTACTGGTCATATGTGGAGATGATTATATTCGTCGCAGTAATTATCTGGTTTTCAAATATGTTACGAAATGCCAGAGAAAAATTTGTTAAATTCTAACATGAATTTTGCATTGCAACATGAGACATAATAAAGTATAATGAATTTACAAAGATACCTGAGATGTTCGACAACCCTGTGTATTTAGAACCTACATTTACTTTAAACGGGATTCCTATATGAGCTGTTGGATGTCAGGCCGTCATTATGCAGCGGAAGGCAGAAGGCAGACTGCGGTTACCCACCTAGCAAGAGCGCTAGGAGTCTAAATTACAGGACCGGCATTTTGGGTTCTTACAAAAGAATAATAATGTACAAAAGAACTCCGGACGCACAAAAGATTTATGAGATACAAAAGATTTTTAAAGCACAAAGGATTCTTAGGTACAGATGATAAAGGGAGCTGTTTTTGCAGCTCCCATTTTTTGAGCAGTAACCACTATTTGGGTGTTAAGGAGAACAGAAATTTGGCAAATAGAAGACGAAGACGGCAAAAACCGAATCAGATGGTCTGGATAATGCTTGCGATAACCATGGTATGCGTGGTTATTGTTTTTGCAATTGTTATGGCGCAAAAGGAAAAAGGGACACTTGTAAAACAGGCGAGGGCAGTGACGAAGGATATGGTGTATGAGAATGCATATATTGTGTCAAATGACGATGGAAGGCTGATTTTCATATGTGATGGAGATCTATACAGGGCAAAGGGTACCATGGAAGAGAACTTTACAGGTGTCTGTGATATTGAAATCAGTGGCTCTAAGGTCAAAAAGATACAGATAAAGCCGGATGATATATCAGGTGTGATGCTGTCGTACGGAGACGGTACCATGCAGATTGCAGGGCAGGGTGACATTCCAATGCAGTCAGACAAGCTGCCGGTGTATGATGAGACAGGCACTTCACCTAAGGAAATAGCGGTTTCTGACCTGATAATCGGAAGTGAAACACTTTCTTACATACTTGATTCCGGCAGGATATGTGCCATCGTCAGAAGACAGGCACCAGACCTTACATACATAAGAGTGCTTATAAAAAACGATGGAAAGGATGCATTTCCAACAATTGCAGCAGGTGCAGCGTCTAACCTTTATGTGGATGATGCCGACTGTGGCAGCAATGCTATTGATGATGTGGGAGCATATATGGCAAATGCACAGAAAGGTAAGATAAAGGTGAGCTCAGCGGACAATTATGTCAGCATAAACGGTAAGAGCTATCCGGGCTCATTTGAGTTTATCGGGACAGAGGAAGGTATTGTGGCGGTGAATACAGTCGATGTGGAGACATATGTGCGCTATGTGCTGCCGTCGGAGATGCCGTCTACATTTGATGCAGAGGCGCTTAAGGCTCAGGCTGTTTGCGCAAGAACCTTTGTATATTCACAGATGAAAAATACACAGTATGCGCTATACGGAGCAAATATTGACAATACCACGGCTTTTCAGGTCTATAACGCTTCAGAAGCAAAGCAGTCGACCGATGAGGCTGTAAAAGCTACGGCAGGACAGGTTGTCTCATGTGGAGGAAGCTTAATAACATGTTATTATTTTTCTACGTCTGCCGGAAAAACCGAGGATATGGAGGTATGGTCTTCGAGTACACCGGATTTCATACACAAGGTGGAGTCGGTGGATGACAATTCGCCATACTACAGATGGACCTCGGAGCTTGATTTATCGGCATACAATGATCCTCAGTACGGCACAGCAACAGGTATTTCTGTCGATAAGACGTCGGATGCTGGTTATGTACTTTCGCTCACAATAAATTATGGAAACAAATCGCAGACCTTTACGGCGGAGAATGATATAAGAAAGGCGTTAGGGCATTATCAGAAAAAAGTTACATTAAACGATGGCTCTGTGAGGGAGAATATGTCGATGATACCAAGCGCCTGCTTTAGTGTGAGTGCCGGTGCAAATGGTCACTATACACTGTCCGGCGGAGGCTTTGGCCATGGAATAGGCTTCAGCCAGTATGGGGCAGACAAGCTGGCAAAGGCAGGAAGCGGCTATAAGGATATAATCGGATATTATTATAAGGATGTGACAGTGGTGGATATAAGCAGTGTACGTAGTGAGCAGTGATATGTCTCAATTATTATAATTTTCGGGATTTTATTATATTTAGCAGCCACTATAGCCGATTTAAAGGTGAATTTTAACGTTTAAAAAAATTGATAGCATGGATAGTAGAAATGTGGTAATATCGAAGTGCTTAGATACATGACTATGTGTGTGATAGTAAGATACATTGTAATTATTTCGTAAGAAAACAAGAGGATTTGACAATGAATTTACCGATAGAGTTTGAAAAAAAGATGAAGGCCTTTCTGGGTGATGAGTGGGATGATTTCTTATACAGCTATGACAATAACAGATTTCAGGCACTCAGATTCAATACATTAAAGGTACAAAGTCCGGAAGAAAGAATGCGGATATTGAAAACACTTAAAATATCCTCAGATAAAAGGGTTTCGTGGGCAAATGAGGCATATTACTTTGATGAGAACGTGCGTCCGGGAAAGCATCCGTATCATGAGATGGGGCTTTACTACATACAGGAGCCAAGTGCCATGTCGGCGGCTGCACTTTTAGCTCCAAAGCCGGGTATGAGAGTGCTTGACCTGTGTGCGGCACCCGGTGGAAAGAGCACACAGCTTGCCACATATTTAGGAGACAGCGGACTTTTGGTATCAAATGAGATTAACACACAAAGAAGCCGGATTTTGTCGCAGAATATAGAGCGTATGGGAATCAAAAATGCGATTGTGACAAATGAGGACAGCTTTGTGCTTGCTTCACATTTCCCGGGCTTTTTTAATGCTATACAGGTGGATGCACCTTGCTCAGGAGAGGGAATGTTTCGAAAGCTGCCTGAGGCAATAGAGCAGTGGAGCATGGAAAATGTGGCAATCTGTGCGGCAAGGCAGAAGGAAATACTGGATAATGCTGCGGTGATGCTTAAGCCGGGAGGTACGATAGTATACAGCACCTGCACCTTCTCGAAGGAAGAAAATGAGGATGTAATTGAGTATTTTTTGGAGAGACATCCTGATTTTACACTTGAAGAAATGGAGCGCTTCTGGCCGCATAAGGTGGACGGAGAGGGACATTTTGTGGCAAAGCTTGTGAGAAGAGGCAGTGTGGACACAGACCTTAAAGCTGACAGGAAAACCAAAAAGAACAAAAATAGTAAGAACAGGAAAAATGAAACGAAGCCGGCTCTTACAAAAGAAAATATGAAGCTTCTCTCAGAGTTTCTTGATGAGACCATATCAGAGGATATGGCAGCATGGATAAAAAACTCAAGGCTTGTCATGTTTGGGGAGCAGCTCTACAGGCTGCCTGATATGGAAGTGGATATTAAGGGCCTTAAGGTGCAGCGAGCAGGGCTACATATAGGAGAGTTTAAAAAACAACGCTTTGAGCCGTCACATTCGCTGGCACTTGCACTTAAGCTAAGTGAGGCTAAAAACGTAGTAAAGCTTACATGTGACAATCCGCAGACTATCGGCTTTTTCAATGGTCAGTCAGTTATGTTATCTGATGAGCAGGCGGCTGAATGCAAAAAGGGCTGGGCACTTGTATGTGTGGACGGATACACGGCCGGCTGGGGCAAGGTGAATGGTGCACAGGTTAAAAACCATTATCCTAAGGGGCTTAGAAATAAAATATAAATCAAATATAAAATTTTCTACTTGCAAAATATAGAGATTGTGCTAAAATGACTTATGTGTTATTAAGAAATAAGCATTTGCGATATATATGTCGCAGCTATATATAATAAAAGCAATGAAGGTGCATAGTAGATTATAGTACTTTGACCAGAGAGAGATTGTCACCGGCTGAAAACAGTCTTACAAAAAGGCTATTGATTGAAGTTCACACTGAAGCTGCATGGATGAAGCACAGTAGTTCATGACGTGTTATGTACGTTACACATATCAATGAGAGTCCATTGGATATTTCTTCAATGGAAATCAGGGTGGTATCGCGGAATTTTCGTCCCTGCATGGTTTAATAGCCATGCAGGGACGTTTTTTATCGCATAAACGGCGAATTCCAGCTTGGAGTTACGAGTTTATGCAAATTAAGAAAAATATTATGAGGTGAAATTCGATGAGAGACAAAATTCAACAGATCAGAGAAAAAGCACTTACTGAAATTGATAAGGCTGACGGTCTTGAAAAATTAAATGATGTGCGTGCTGCAATTCTTGGAAAAAAGGGTGAGCTCACAGCTGTCTTAAAGGGCATGAAGGATGTTGCTCCTGATGAGAGACCAAAGGTAGGCCAGTGGGTCAATGAGACACGTGAGGCAGTTGAGAAGCTTCTTGATGAGAAGGTTAAGAAATTTGAGGCAGAGGCACTTAAGCGCAAGTATGAGAGCGAGAAAATAGATGTCACTATGCCTGCAAAGAGAAGCAAAAAGGGTAATCTTCATCCTGTAACACAGGTAAAGGACCAGCTCTCGGAGATTTTCACATCTATGGGCTTTGAGGTTTACGAGGGAACTGAAATCGAGAATGATTACTATAATTTTACAGCTTTAAATACTCCAAAGGATCATCCGGCGCGTGATATGCAGGATACATTCTACTTATCACCTGAGTTCTTACTTCGTACACAGACCTCAGCAGGACAGATTCATGTTATGGAAGCAAAGAAGCCACCTATCAAGGTTGTTTCACCGGGTAAGGTTTTCCGTTCGGATGATGATGCGACACATTCTCCTATGTTCACACAGATGGAGGGTCTTGTGGTAGATAAGGGAATCACACTGTGCGATTTAAAGGGTATGCTTGACCAGCTTGTAAAGAAGATGTTCGGAAAGAATGTCACAACACGTCTTCGTCCTTCATACTTCCCATTTACAGAGCCGTCTGTAGAGGTTGATGTAAGCTGTTTCCAGTGCCACGGCAAGGGCTGCTCTTTATGCAAGGGCACAGGCTGGATTGAGGTGCTTGGTGCAGGCGTAGTAAATAAAAAGGTGCTTGAGGGCTGTGGCATAGACACAAATGAGTACAGTGGTTTTGCATTTGGTATCGGTCTTGAGCGTATTGCAATGCTCAAATACGGAATTAACAACATCAAGCTTTTATTCGAGTCAGACCTTAGGGTATTAGACCAGATTGATGACAAATAGATTCATTTCTTGAATATATAACAGGAGGCAAAAATTATGTTAACACCACTTAGCTGGTTAAAAGATTATGTAGATATAGATGTAACACCAAAGGAGTTAGAGGAAAAATTATTTTCATGTGGTTTCGAGGTTGAGGAATCATATGAGGTGGGAAAGGATATCTCAAACGTAGTAGTCGGTCTTGTAGAAAAATGTGAGCCGATTCCTGAGACACACCTGAGCCTGTGTCAGGTAAATGCCGGAGCATATGGCACATTCCAGATCTGCTGTGGAGCGGACAATGTAAAGGCAGGGGGCAAATATCCTCTTGCACTTATCGGCGCAACAGTATATGCCACAGCAAAGGATCACGTTACAATAGAGGGCGTGATGGAGATAAAGCAGGGCAAGCTGCGTGGATATGATTCATATGGAATGTTATGCTCAGGCGTAGAGCTTGGCTTAAATGAGGACCTCTATCCGGGTGCAGGCTACAACGGACTTTTGGTTTTACCTGAGGATGCTAAGGCGGGAGATGATGTAAAACCTATCCTCGGCCTTGATGACTGGATTTTTGATATTGCAATCACAGCAAACAGACCTGACTGCCAGTGTATATATGGCATGGCAAGAGAGGTTGCTGCTGTTTTGGGAAAAGAGCTTAAGGAGCCTGCGCTTGACTATACTGCTGATGATGTGAAGAAGGAAAATTTCAAGGTATCTGTCCTGGCACAGGACATCTGCCCTCGCTACACAGCTCACTATGTACATGATGTAAAAATCTCCGAGTCACCTGCATGGATGAGAAAACGTCTTGCACTTGTCGGAATAGGCTCTATTTCAAATGTGGTAGACATCACTAACTTTGTTTTAAAAGAGCTCGGACAGCCAATGCATGCCTTTGATTACTCATACCTTGAGGGAGATGAGATTGTAGTAAGACGTGCAAACGATGGAGAGAAAATTGTCACACTTGATGAGAAGGAATTTGAGTTAAACAGCAATAACCTGGTTATCTGTGATGGAAAGAAGCCAGTTGCGCTCGCCGGTATCATGGGCGGCTTAAATTCTGAGATTAACGACGGCACCACTGAGGTGATGTTTGAGTCTGCAAAATTTGCAAGAGACAATATCAGAAAGAGCTCACGTGCGTTGGGACAGTCATCTGATTCGAGTGCACTTTACTCAAAGGGCGTAAACGAGTACACAACAGCCATGGCTATGAAGAGAGCGCTTCACCTGATGGAGGAGCTTGGCTGTGGTAAGGTTTCTTCAACTCACGTTGAGGTGACTACAGGAAATTCGCTTGAGCCAAAAGAAATGAAGGTTTCTATTGCAAAGGTTAATGGTGTGCTTGGAATAGAGGTTCCTACAGAGGATATCGTGAGAATACTCACAAATTTAGGCTTTGCACCGGTTATAAGCGGTGATGAGCTGACACTCATGATTCCTGCATATCGTGAGGATATGGAGGATTATCCGGATGTGGCCGAGGAGGTTATCCGTATGTATGGCTATGACCATGTCATTCCTGCATTCATGCCTACAGCACAGGTTACACTCGGAGGACTCAACCTTAGACAGCAGACAGAGCGCAAGATAAAAGAGGTGCTCTGTGCAGCAGGCGCGTATGAGGGAATACATTACTCATTCTTCTCACCTGCTGATCTTGATTTGCTCAGATTCCCGGAGGATGCACCTGAAAGACATGCTATCAGGCTTATAAACCCAATCAATGTTGACCTCTCGCTTATGAGAACAACACTTGCTTCTGAGATGCTTTATGCCATAGCAAGAAACCAGAAGAAGGGTATCCTGGAGGGAAGAATCTTTGAGCTGGGAAATATCTTTATCGCAAAGGAGCTTCCGCTTACAGAGTATCCGGATGAGAGAGAGACACTATGCGCAGGCGTATTCGGTGAGGATGAATCGTTCTTTACTATAAAGGGACTGGCTGAGACTGTAGCAGATGCGCTTGATGTGAAGTTTACATACAAGCCGGCTCAAAAGCCATTCCTTCATCCGTATCAGACAGCAGAGGTATTCTGTGACGGTCAAAAGGTCGGATATCTCGGTCAGGTAAGATATGAGATATGCGATGAGCTTGACATGAGAGTACCGGCATATGTGATGGAGCTTGATTTAAGAGTTCTTTCACAGTGGTATGGAAAGGACAGAGTATTTACTCCAATCTCAAAATTTGATGATGAGAAGAGAGATTTTGCTTTTGTTGTGGACAAGGATATTACATGTGAGCAGATTGAAAACGGTATCAGGGAAGCCTGTGATTATGTCTCAGATGTTACACTGTTTGATGTTTACGAGGGTGTACAGCTTCCTCCGAATAAGAAGAGCATGGCGTACAGTGTAGTATTTACACCAAAGGATGAGGAGCTTAAGACTAAGAAGGTTGAGGGCTTTGTAAAGGATATACTTGCTCATCTTAAAGAGACTGCAGGTATCACACTTCGTGGTTAGACGTTAGTATAGTGTTAGGAATAGGAAAATTATGGACGTAAAAGATTTTGATTATGATCTTCCGGAGGAGCTGATAGCACAGGATCCTCTGGAGGACCGCTCCAGCTCAAGACTCATGGTGCTTGACAAGAAGACAGGAGAAGTCAGCCATCATGTGTTCAAGGAGATTGTTAAATATTTAAGACCGGGCGACTGCCTTGTGCTCAACAATACAAAGGTCATTCCTGCGCGACTGTTTGGCGTGAAGGAAGGAACTATGGCAAAGATAGAGATACTTCTTCTAAAGCGCAGACAAAATGACGTATGGGAGACTCTTGTAAAGCCGGGGAAAAAGGCAAAGCCGGGCACAAAGATTATATTTGGTGACGGACTTTTAACAGGTGAAGTAATAGATGTGGTTGATGATGGAAACAGGCTGATTCAGTTCAGTTATGAGGGTATTTTTGAGGAGATACTTGATAAGCTCGGACAGATGCCGCTGCCTCCGTATATCACACATCAGCTAAAGGACAAGAACCGCTACCAGACAGTATATGCAAAGTATGACGGCTCGGCCGCTGCGCCTACGGCAGGACTGCATTTCACAAAGGAGCTTTTACAGCAGGTAAAAGATAAGGGCGTAGATATTGCAGAGGTGACTTTACATGTGGGGCTTGGCACGTTTAGACCGGTAAAGGTGGATAATGTGCTTGATCACCATATGCATTCTGAGTTTTACATGGTGTCACAGGAGGCTGCAGACAAGATTAATAATGCAAAGAAAAATGGCGGCAGAATAATATCTGTCGGTACTACAAGCACCCGTACCTTAGAGGCAGCATCCGATGAAAACGGCATGCTAAAAGAGTGCAGCGGATGGACGGATATCTTTATTTATCCGGGATACAGCTTTAAGGTGATTGACTGTCTGATTACCAATTTCCATCTGCCGCAGTCTACACTTGTCATGCTTGTGTCAGCATTAGCAGGCAGAGAGCATGTCCTTAATGCATACAAAGAGGCTGTAGAGGAAAGATACAGGTTTTTCAGCTTTGGTGATGCGATGTTTATAACGAACGATATGCATATGGACGATGAGGCAGCTGAATAAATTTTACTTGTAAAAATCAGTCATATATACTAATATGTTGTTTGAGGGTAATTTGTTCCCTTAGTCAATAATATAATAGATGGGGTAAAGTGAATGGAAGAAAAGAGAAGACATAAAAGACTTGACATTGATGTATCGGTACAGTTAGAGCGGCTGGATGAGGACGGAGTGACAACACTTAAGTATTGTCATGTGGATGTCACAGATATTTCCAGAAGCGGTATAGGATTTAATGCAAAGGTACCTCTTGATATACATACATATTATGACACCAAGATCCAAATTTGGACCAAGGAGGTTGTGGATGCGGTTGTCGAGATTGTACGAAGAACAGACAGTGAAGAAGGAGTATATCACTATGGTGCTGTGTTTATCGGTATGACAGACACTGATGCACTCAAGATTGATATTTATCAGATTTTCAATGATTTATAAAGTAAAAAAAGTAAATCATCCACATGATATAGTAACCAGTGTACCTGGCTCAAAGAGTATCACAAACAGGGCCCTTTTAATCGCTGCACTCGCAAGCGGGCGCAGCGTTTTAAAAGGGTGTCTTTTTAGTGATGATTCGAGACATTTTATAGATGCACTGATTCGTCTGGGATTTCCGGTTTTGGTGGATGAGGATAAAAGAGAAATAACAATAACAGGCTTTGGAGGCAGGATACCAAAGAATGAAGCTGAGATAGATGTGGGAAGTGCAGGTACCGCTGCACGTTTTCTTACAGCTCTTCTTGGACTGTCAAAGGGCAGATACCATATAGTGTCCTCTGAGCAGATGAAGAAGCGTCCTATGAAGGATCTGCTTGTATCGCTTGAAAAGCTGGGTGCCCATATTGAGTATGATGAGAACGAATATCATTTTCCTTTTACCATCGGAAATACAGGGGAGTATGCTGATACTGTTGATATAAACGTAGACAAGAGCAGCCAGTTTTTGAGTGCCCTTCTTATCTCGGCTATGGTGATGGAAAAGAACTTTACGATTAATGTCACAGGAACGCATGGTATGGCATATGTTGAGATGACGCGTCTTATGATGAAGCAGTTTGGGCTCGATGTGATGCAGGACAAAAAGAATAACAGCTTTATTATCCCTAAGAAAGCGGCGTATGAAAGCTTAGACTATGATATAGAGCCGGATGTGTCGGCTGCATGCTATTTTTATGCAATGAGCCCGCTTTTACATGTTAAGTCAAAGGTGATGGGGGTACACCAAAACAGCTTGCAGGGAGATGTGGCATTTCTTGATGTGCTTGCGGATATGGGCTGCACAATTTCCGATGAGGCAGACGGCATAGTGTGTATGCCACCAAAGAATGCTCATATACATGGCGGAAGCTGGGATTTGTCAACATTCTCAGATCAGGCGCTGACTCTTGCTGCGATTGCACCGTTTGCAAAGGAGCCTGTAGGGATAGAAGGCATTTCGCATATCCGTCTGCAGGAGTGTGACAGGATAAATGCCATCGAGGAGAACCTGACGGAATTAGGTGTGAGGGTTGAAGAAACTGAAAATGGCTTAAGGATTTATCCGGCAGAGTGTATTAAGCCTTGTAAAATTAAAACGTATGACGATCATCGTGTAGCCATGTCATTTACTTTGCCGGGGCTTAAGGCAGAGGGTGTTGAGATAATAGACCCTTATTGCTGCCGCAAGACCTTTGAGAATTTCTATGAGGTACTTGAGGAGAGCGTATATTAATAAAGTGTTATTGGTTTTTTGCTTATTTGTAAACAGTGCTGCATTGGACGGTATAAAAAGAGCCGTAAAACGAATCAAATTCGTTTTACGGCTCTTTGTTTTTGGGATTAATACCATATAACAGAATAAATCATCTGCGGTGAATAGTATAGTTTCTTTCTTTAAGTACGCTGATAGCCGATTCAAGAGCATCTTCGTCATAGAACTCTATGCGCAGTACACCCTCCTCAAACTCACGGTTGTTTATGATGCCGATATTCTTGATGCTGATGCCGTTGAAGGCTAAAAGGCTTGCAAGCACTGCAATACCGCCTGCCTCATCGGCAATATCGACAAATACTTCGTGGAAATCCTTGCGGATTTTGGCACCGGGAAGTGTGAGTGAATCCCTGTAATTCTTTGAATCCTGGAAATAATCAATCATCTTTTGAGAACTGCCCTCTGCAATTATTTCGCGAAGCTTATGGAAATTGGCTTCATACTGGTCCATGAGTGAGAGCAGCTGTGTTTTGTTGGACTCACATATGTTTTCCCACATGACAGGGGAGCTTGCGGCGATACGTGTCACATCGCGGAATCCACCGGCAGCGATAGTTTTCATGGTCTCTTTTTCGGAATCAATATGCTCAATCAGATTGACAAGAGAGTATGCAATCATATGTGGCAGGTGGCTGATGGCTGCGGTAGCATGATCGTGCTCCCTGTAGTCTAAAATGAGAGCTATTGAGCCCAGTGAAAGTACAAACTGTTTGAAATCATTCTGATTTTCTTCAGTAGTTGCAGCAGTAGGAGTGATAATATAGTAGGCGTTCTCCAAAAGCTGCTTGTCTGAATTGAGTATGCCCGTTTTTTCAGAGCCGGTCATAGGATGACCGCCGATGAAATTGCGCTCAAGACCAAGCTCTATGACCTTTTCATGAATCTGGGTTTTGGTGCTGCCTACATCTGTGATGATACAGTCATCCTTTATGATATCCTTAAGCTGTGTGAGGTATTCGATATTTTTGTTTACCGGTGCACACAGAAAGATTACGTCGCAGTCTTTAAAAGAGTTAAGCTCTAAAAGCTCATTATTATCTATCAGGCCAAGCCCAAAGGCATCATCTATGGTCTGTTGATGCCCGGCTGTTGCGATAATTGAGACCTTTGGATTATTTTCTTTCATTTTTCTGGCTATCGAGCCGCCAATCAGACCGAGCCCTATAAAGCCAACTTTATCAAAATGCATTTATGTGTATCTCCTAATTCTTTATTGTAACTATTCAGAATCACCACACGCACATTCTCAAAATCGCACTATAGTGGTTTTGAATATTTACAATATATTATATCCAATTTAACACTATAAAGCAATAAATTATTGGCATATTTATTCCAATATAACAATAAAAAAATAATCGTCAGATTGCATAAAAGTGTTGTAAATTATATAAAATATTAGTACAATGTTTACATACTATAATAATGTCAGGGAGGTACTTGAAATGAATGTTTACACTACTGAGAAGATTCGAAACGTCGTGCTTTTAGGCCATAGCGGCTGTGGCAAGACATCACTCGTGGAAGCTATGGCATATCTGGCAGGACAGACTACCAGAATGGGCACTTTAGCGGATGGCAGCACTATCAGCGATTTTGACAAAGAAGAGATAAAGCGTCAGTTCTCTATACATACATCGGTTGTACCGATAGAGTGGGATAATGTCAAAATAAATATTCTCGATACTCCTGGTTTTTTTGATTTTGTGGGAGAGGTTGAAGAAGCTGTATCGGCTGCAGATGCTGCAATCATCGTGGTTTCAGGCAAGGCAGGCATACAGACAGGCACAAAAAGAGCATGGGAGATATGCGAGAAATACAAGCTGCCGAGGATGATTTTCGTGACGGACATGGATATCGACAATGCAAGCTTCAAGGATGTGGTATTAAAGCTGCAGGAGCTTTACGGCAAGAAAATAGCTCCATTTCATCTGCCAATCAGAGAGAATGAGAAGTTTGTGGGCTATGTCAATGTCATCCAGCAGAGGGCAAAGAGATGGAATGAAAGCGGAGGCGTGGATAAATTTGATGTGCCTGAGTACTCAAAGGAGAACCTGGGAATATGTCGTGAGGCCTTAGTTGAAGCTGTAGCTGAGACAAGTGAGGAGTTCATGGACAGATATTTCGGCGGAGAGGAGTTTTCTGATGATGAAATCAGGGCTGCGCTTCGTGCAAACGTGCTTGAGGGCTCTATTGTACCGGTGCTCATGGGCTCAAATATTCTCGCAAGAGGCATGTATACACTTATGGCTGATATTGTGAAATACCTGCCAAGTCCTGAGAAGAGAAGCTGTACCGGTATTAACACCAAGACAAATGAGGTGTATAATGCTGATTATGATTTTGCAAAATCAAAGAGCGCTTATGTGTTCAAGTCTATAGTTGACCCGTACATCGGTAAGTATTCACTGATCAAGGTTAATTCGGGCGTACTAAAGACAGACGATGTACTTTACAATTATCACAGGGACTGCGATGAAAAAATCGGAAAGCTCTATGTGATGAGAGGCAGTAAGGTGGAGGAAGTAAAGGAGCTTCATGCAGGTGATATAGGAGCGCTTGCAAAGCTTACAAAGACTCTTACGACAGATTCGCTTTCCACCAGAAATATGCCTGTTACATATCTTAGAACAAGTATATCAAAGCCGTATGTGGCAATGCGCTACAAGGCAAAGAAAAAGGGCGATGAGGACAAGATTTCCCAGTCTTTACAGAAACTGTTAATGGAGGATCTGACATTAAACAGTGTAAATGACAGTGAAAATGGACAGACTGTACTATATGGTATCGGTGATATGCAGCTTGAGGTAGTGGCAAGTGAGCTTCTTGAAAAGTACAAGGTGGAGATAGAGCTTATGCGTCCAAAGGTAGCCTTTAAGGAGACTATCAGGAAAAAATCTGACGTAGAGTATAAGTACAAGAAGCAGTCGGGCGGACACGGACAGTACGGACATGTCAAGATGACCTTTGAGCCGTCAGGAGATATGGATACGCCATATGTATTTGAGCAGACGGTCGTAGGAGGAGCTGTACCGAAGAACTTCTTCCCGGCTGTTGAAAAGGGTATTGCAGAGTCCGTGAAAAAGGGACCTCTTGCAGCCTATCCTGTGACGGGTATAAAGGCTGTGCTGTATGACGGCTCTTATCATCCGGTTGATTCATCTGAGATGGCCTTTAAGGTGGCAACACAGCAGGCCTTTAAAAAGGGCATTATGGAGGCAAAGCCAGTGCTTCTTGAGCCGATTGCCACTCTTAAGGTAGTGGTGCCTGAGGGCTATACAGGTGATGTGATGGGTGAGCTTAACAAGAGACGTGCAAGAGTGATGGGCATGAACCCGACAGACAATGGATATCAGGAGATAGTTGCGGATATTCCTTATCTGGAGCTTTATGGATACAATGCCACACTTCGCTCAATGACGAGCGGAAGCGGCACATTCTCATATGAGTTTGCCAGATATGAGCAGGCACCGGATGATGTGGCTGCAAAACAGATAGAAGAAAGGGCAAGCAAGCTTGTTGAAGTTGAAGAGTAGAATAGCATTAATTATATTACTTACATTGATTTTTACCAATACTCATGTGTTTGCATCGGAGATAAAAGAGGCAGAAGCTGCCTCTTTTGCTTCCGGGCCATCACTAAATACACTGGTTGACAATATGTCAGAAAGTGATGGTGTTTCATATATTTACTATAATCTGGGCGGTGCGGCAAACAATATCAATAATTGTGGATACATCACACCAAAGCAGAAATTCATGGGACTAAGAGAACCACACAAATACGGTTATAAATTTGATGGCTGGTATCTGGATGAGCATTTTTCAAAAAAGGCGGATGTTCTGACCTACGAAAAAGCAAATGGATATGTGGTATATGCCAAATGGGTCAGGACGATTAACAATGAATACAGCGTAGAGCATTACAATTACAGGAGTAATAAAAAAGCGCATACACTGGCGCTTAAGGATTGCGATTACGATTTTATAGATGAAATAGATATTCCGGGCATGCCGGAGACGAAGGAAAATGATTTTCTCAATAATTATATTTTCAGTGAGGCACAGTGTCCTCAGGGAATTTGTATCACGGATGAATACGTGCTTATCACAAGCTATTCTGATGACAAGGGCTCACTCGGGGAGCTTATGGTATTTGACAGGGAGGACGGAGAGTACCTTGTGACACTTGGCATGGATGCAAACAGTCACCTGGGAGGAATTGCCTTTGACGGGGAAAATGTATGGGTGTGCAATTCCTACGACACAACTGTGGAGCGCATCTCGTATGATTTTCTCTCTCTAATGGCCACTGCGAATTCCAAGCAGGTCATCGATGCGACAGGTGTGGTAGATGTGTTTGATGTGGGAAACAAGCCGTCGTGCATAACATACTATGGAGGCAGGCTGTGGATAGCCACTCACAATATCCTTTTTAGGTCAAAGATGGTAGCATATTATTATGACAAAAAGGACGACAGGCTCACAAGCCTGAGCACATATACGATACCTGCCAGAGTGCAGGGCGTTACATTTGATGCCTCAGGAAAGGTATATCTGAGCACCTCCTATGGCAGGAATGAGTCATCGTATATCAAGTGCTACAAATCACTCATAGCTCTGTCGTCAAGGCCAAACAGACCCGACATCACAATAGAGATGCCGCCGGGCTCAGAGGAGCTTGACAGTGTGGATAAAAGATTGTATGTCATTTTTGAATCTGCGGGGGAGAAGTACCTTGAGGGCACGGATGGCAAGGGAAACTCGCCTGCACCGATAGACAAGATACTTCGCATAAATACAGATTCATTTAAAAATTAAACTATAACATTTTTAAAAGCTTTTCAACCTGCCTGCGGTTTTTCTCAGGCAGGTTTTTGCTTAGCTCAGTGCACATGGAATAGACCTCTTCTTTGGTAAATTCTATGCCGTTACGCTTTGCCTCCTTAATACTTTCCATGAGAAACGGCATGGCACTTGTTGTGTCCTTTGGTTTTTCCTTTTGTGCAAAATTATTTAAAAATTCCTGCTTTGTCATAAATCTCCCTATTGTCCAAAACTGAAAAAATATTTAATAGATTGTCTATCGTATCCTGTTCACTTTTGCTGCAGTATTTCTTTAAGGCATTGAGCATGGATAGTCTTCTGTCTGACATACTTTCAGTCTCCGCAACAGACAGTGCAGGTGCACAATCTATCATTCTCATTGAATTCATAAGTGATATGTAGTGAACCATAAGAGTCATCTGCTTTTGTGAGTCATGCGGCATATATGGAATTATGGTTTTAAGCATCTGAAGCTCCCTTGTCTGGGTTATTTCATCGAATGGTGTAAACAGGCTGTTCTCGTCCATAAAAATCCTTTAAAATATATTTCTATATAATATGTCACCTGATTCACATTATGCATGTTTACAGCATATATTATTAAAAAAAGATTATATGCTTATCATAGATGGTCACGACGTATACGAGATAGATGAAGAATGCATCAAAAAGCACAGGGTGAAGGGCGAATGTAAAGTCCTTGAAAAGCTCAAAGAAAAAGAGCAGCGCAGGCAAAAAAAGAATACTGAAAAATCGTAAAAAGCTGCGGGCCGAAAAGACCCGCAGTAAAAATGTAAATCAGCAGCCGCAGCCACATCCGCAGCCGTTATTGCTGTTGCCGCCACAGCCAAAGCCACCACAGCAGAAAAGTAAGATGATAGCCCAGATACAGCTGTTATTGCCGCTTCCACAGTCGTTTCCTCCGAAGAAAGAGCCTCCGTTACCATTTCCACAACAGCAGCACAGTAACAGGATAATCCATAAAATCGAAGAACATCCGCATCCGTTATCTGTATTGCTGCATGAACAGTTTGTTGCTGCTAAATCACTCATAAGTGACCTCCAATAAAATTTATTTACACTCTAGGTTATGATAGACATAACAAAGTGTTACACTAATATTTAAATTTTTTATTGACACAAAAAGTATAATTGTATACAATTATTCAAAAGATAAAACTAAGCACAGGAGATGTGAAGATGAGAGAAGTTTTGATGAACGAAAAAACAAATTTACTGCAGCTTGAAGAGCATTTTTATCAGCTCGTGGATGTAGATGAGCCGAATACTTTTAGAAATCTCTTTCCTTATTCAGAAGTTCCTAAGATAGCATTCAATGACAGAATAGTGCCTCACAATATGCCGGAGGACATCTGGATTACAGATACTACATTCAGAGATGGCCAGCAGTCGAGAGCACCGTACACGACGGAGCAGATTGTTACCATTTATGATTATTTACATAAGCTTGGTGGCCCTAAGGGAATAATCAGACAGAGCGAGTTTTTCCTCTACAGCAAAAAGGACAGGGACGCTGTTTACAAGTGTCTCGAGAGAGGATATAAGTTCCCAGAGGTTACATCGTGGATTCGTGCCAGCAAAAAGGACTTTGAGCTTGTAAAGGATATAGGACTCAAGGAAACCGGTATACTTGTAAGCTGTTCGGATTATCATATTTTCTATAAGATGAAGATGACCAGACGCGAGGTAATGAATATGTATCTGTCAGTCATCAGGGAGTGTCTTGAGACAGGAATAAGCCCTAGGTGCCATCTGGAGGATATCACACGTTCTGATATATATGGTTTTGTTATTCCATTCTGTGTTGAGCTCATGAAGTTGCAGGAGGAGTACAAGATTCCGATTAAGGTGCGTGCATGTGATACAATGGGATATGGAGTAAACTTCCCGGGAGCAGTTATACCTCGAAGCGTTCCGGGTATCATATACGGACTTAACACACATGCAGGTGTGCCTTCATCACAGATTGAGTGGCATGGACACAATGACTTTTACAAGGCAGTAAACAATTCGACTACGGCATGGCTCTACGGAGCAAGTGGTGTCAACTGTTCACTGTTTGGTATCGGAGAGAGAACCGGAAACACGCCACTTGAGGCTATGGTATTTGAGTATGCACAGCTTAAAGGCACACTTGATGGAATGGATACGACTGTTATTACTGAGTTGTCAGAGTACTTTGAGAAGGAGCTTGGATATGTGCAGCCGAGTCGTACACCTTTTGTCGGAAAGAATTTCAATGTGACGAGAGCCGGAATCCATGCTGACGGACTTCTCAAAAATGAGGAAATTTACAACATATTCGATACAGGTAAATTCTTAAACAGACCACCTCTTGTAGCTGTGTCCAATACATCAGGACTTGCAGGAATAGCGCTGTGGATAAACACTTACTACCGCCTGCCGGATGACAGAAAAGTAGATAAGAATTCAAAGCTTGTGACCATGATAAAGAAATGGGTAGATGAGCAGTACGACGAGGGCCGTGTGACTACCATCACAGATAATGAGCTTGTAGTTCAAATTACTGATTGCTGTAAAAAGCTTAATATAGTATTATAGTGAGGTGGATTAGTACATGTCACATGATAATTACAGCCTGAGTGCCAGGGTATACAATCATATCAGGGATGGTATACTTGCAGGAACATTTGCAAAGGGCGATGAGCTTAAAGAAAAGAATATCGGTGATGAGCTAGGGGTGAGCAGGACTCCTGTGAGGGAAGCACTGCGTCAGCTTGAGCTTGAGGGACTTGTGTCTATCATCCCCAATAAGGGAGCGTTCGTGGAGGGTGTTTCCACGGACGATATCAGGGATATATACGAGATAAGAGCTTTGCTTGAGGGGCTTTGTGCCAGATGGGCTGCAACGAGGATATCGGACGAGATGATGGCAGCCATGGAGGAGAATATTTATCTCACGGAGTTTCACGAGAAAAAGGGCAATGCAAAGAAGCTTCTTGAGCTGGACAATAGGTTTCATGAGCTACTGTATGAGGCCGGCGGAAGCAAAGAGCTTATGAGGGTATTAAAGGACTATCATGAGTATGTCGGCAGAGTGAGAAAGGTGACACTCGGCGAGACAAAAAGAGCCAAAAACTCCACTCACGAGCATAAACAGATATGCGAGGCAATTAAGAATCATGACGCACTGCTGGCAGAAAAATGCGCCAGAGAGCATATAAACAATTCAAAGAAAAATATGGAACACCTTGGTTGGGAGAACCTTATTAAGTAAAGGAGATTTAAGAATGAGCAAGATTACGATGACAACACCCCTTGTAGAGATGGACGGAGACGAGATGACCAGAATCCTCTGGCAGATGATAAAGGATGAGCTTTTAATACCTTTTATCGATTTAAAGACAGAGTATTATGATCTGGGCTTAGAGGAGCGAAATCGTACAGATGATCAGGTGACCGTTGAATCAGCAAAGGCAACCATGAAATACGGTGTCGCAGTAAAATGTGCGACAATCACACCAAACGCAGCCAGAATGACAGAGTACAATTTAAAGGAGATGTGGAAGAGTCCTAACGGCACAATAAGAGCCATGCTTGACGGAACAGTTTTCAGAGCACCAATCGTTGTAAAGGGTATAGAGCCAAACGTAAAGACATGGGCTAAACCAATCACAATCGCTCGTCATGCATATGGTGATGTGTACAAGGCAACAGAGATGAAGGTAGCCGGTCCCGGAAAGGCTGAGCTTGTATTTACAGCAGAAGACGGAACTGAGACCAGAGAATTAATACATGAGTTTAAGGGCGCAGGAGTTATTCAGGGACAGCATAACCTGGATGATTCAATTGAGAGCTTTGCACATAGCTGCTTTAAGTATGCACTTGATACAAAGCAGGATTTATGGTTTGCTACAAAGGATACCATCTCAAAGAAATATGACCACACCTTCAAGGATATCTTCCAGGAAATCTTTGATGCACAGTATAAGGATGCTTTTGAGAAGGCTGGAATTACATATTTCTACACTCTTATTGACGATGCAGTTGCCAGAGTAATGAAATCTGAGGGTGGATTTATCTGGGCATGCAAGAACTACGACGGAGATGTAATGAGTGACATGATCTCATCTGCATTCGGCTCACTTGCCATGATGACATCAGTGCTTGTATCCCCTCATGGATACTATGAGTATGAGGCGGCACACGGAACAGTACAGAGACACTATTACAAGCACTTAAAGGGTGAGGAGACCTCAACAAACTCTGTAGCTACTATTTTTGCATGGACAGGAGCACTCAGAAAAAGAGGAGAGCTTGACAAGATTCCGGCACTTTCTGAGTTTGCAGACAAGCTTGAGGCAGCCTGCATAAAGACTATTGAGAGCGGAAAGATGACAAAGGATCTCGCACTCATCACAACAATTGAAAATCCTACTGTTTTAAACAGCGAAGGCTTCATCAAGGCAATCAGAGAGGAGCTTGAGAAGACAATTTAATCTGAAATTTGGTTTTTAGCCTTAGAATAAGATATAACCCGGGGATAATTATGAATTTTTTGAATGTTAAATTCTTAACACATTGACAGATGACCTTCAAAAAATTATAATTAATCTTGGGTTTTTGTCTTTAAAAGAGAAATGATATCCTGATGATTGGAGGAATAAGACTTGAGTAAAGAAATATCACAGGCGGTTATCAGAAGACTGCCACGATACTATAGATATCTCGGAGAGCTTTTGGATGAGGGAGTGGAGCGTATTTCATCAAATGATCTGAGTCACAGAATGAAAGTGACAGCTTCACAAATCAGACAGGATCTCAATAATTTCGGTGGCTTTGGACAGCAGGGATACGGATATAATGTTCAGTTTCTCTACGAGGAAATCGGAAAGATAATGGGACTTAATACAGAGCATAGAATAATTATCATCGGTGCAGGCAATCTGGGCCAGGCACTCGCCAATTATGTAAAGTTTGAAAAGCTTGGCTTTGTCATAACAGCGCTTTTTGACGTAAATCCTGAGCTTTCAGGAAAGAGTGTGCGAGGTATTCCAATCCTTATGCTAAGTGAGCTGGATGAGTATTGCAGAACACACAGGGTGGATATTGCGGCGCTCACCATGCCAAAGTCAAAGGCTGACTCTATTGCGTCAAAGCTTGTGGATTTAGGAATAAGGGCTATATGGAATTTTGCACATGTTGATCTTGAAATTCCAAATAAAGATGTGGTTGTGGAGAGTGTTCATCTGTCTGACAGCCTTATGCAGCTCAGCTATAATATTGTTAAAAACTCCAAAAATAAATAGAGGGTGAGTCTTATGAATGATAAAAAAGATTTTGAGGCTGCATTAAAAGGAAAAAAAGTGCCTTTACTGGTTTTAGACCAGAAGTGGCACAGACTTTTTGCCATTCATGGTAAGACTGATGAAATATCAGCCACGGAAAAAGAACTGGATGAACTGTTAAAGTTGCAGGGAAAGTACAACAATGAGCTTAAGAATTTAAAAAAGCTTAAGTCGAAAATTATGTCTAATATTGTTGCCAACATGGGAGATGACGGCGATGAAAAGCGTGACAAGGATAAGCAGCTTATAGATGAGATAAATGAGAAAGCTGACAACATTGAGGGAGAGCTTATTGAAATCCAGAAGAATATAAAAGCTGTAAATGACAGGCTGATGCTTTTATCGATGGATTATTTCAGTGAAAAGATCGAGAAAAATAAACTGGAATCAAAAGAAATTGACGACTGGATTGCAAATATAAGAGTTGAACTTAAGAAAAATGTAATCAGAAAACAGAACAGAGATATTAACAACAGGGAGATTTATTCGTATCTTCATGATATTTTTGGCGCTGAGGTTTTAGATCTTTTTGATATTGAATATGACGATCCTATGGTTTTCAATGCCAATAATGCAAATGCTGATAATGCAAACAATGAGAATAAGGGGAATTGATATTGGAATATATTGTTACAGGTAATGAAATGAAGCTTCTGGACGATACAACATCACAGGTCTTTTTGGTTCCTTCGGTGGTGCTGATGGAGCAGGCTGCGGCCGGTGTTGTCCGGGAGCTTGTTGCATGTTTTGATAAATCAAAGGAGTTTGCCGTGATATGTGGCAGAGGCAATAATGCAGGAGACGGTATCGCGATAGCAAGACTTTTAAATCAGGCCGGATACAGATGCATGGTGTACTATGCTTTTGGCACAGATGAGGCAGGAAGCGAGCTCTTTGAGCTGCAGAAAAATATATACGCAAGGTATGGCTTTAAGGTAGTCTCTGATATTGAGTGTGTGTGTAAAAGTGACGTAATAATAGATGCACTGTTTGGCACAGGGCTTAAGCGAGCCATAGAAGGCTCTTTAGCAGATGTGATTTCATCCGTTAACAAGACAGATGCTTACAGGGTGGCGGTCGACGTGCCGTCGGGAGTGGATTCTGATAAAGGACATGTGATGGGATGCACTTTTAAAGCAGATTTCACATATACTTTTTCTTATAAGAAGACGGGCCTTCTCCTGTGGCCGGGCTGTGATTATTGCGGTCTGGTTAAGGTGGTGCCTATAGGCATAGATGACCACAGCTTTTGTGGTAATCTGCCATCAGTAAGGGCTCTTGATGAGTCTGATTTAAAGAAGCTTGATAACAGACCGGCACACTCCAACAAGGGAACTTTCGGAAAACTGTTAGTTATAGCAGGAAGCCGTAATATGGCCGGTGCGGCGGTACTTTCGGCAAAGGCTGCATACAAAAGCGGAGCAGGGCTTGTGAAAATTATAACGCCGGAGTGCAACCGCTCAATAATCCAATGTGCTTTGCCGGAAGCACTGCTTTGTACTGATATCGCGTCAGCTAAAGCGCTTGAGACAGAACTTAAATGGGCAGATGCAGTGGTGATAGGTCCAGGTCTTTCAAAGTCTGATAATGCCAAAATGTTAGTTGAAACAGTACTAAAAACAGCAGAGATACCTCTTGTGATTGATGCGGATGCGCTTAATATCATATCAGATAACATGACTTTACTTAATGAGCATAAAATGCCTGTCATCGTGACTCCGCACCTGGGCGAGATGTCCAGACTTATGAAAAAGAGCATTGCTGATATACAGGAGGATATCATCGGTGTGGCAGGAGAGTTTGCATGCTTGTACAATGTGACTTGTGTGCTTAAGGATTTTCGTACGATTATCGCAGCGGCTGATGGCGAAAAGTTTATCAATCTGTCCGGCAACTGCGGTATGGCAACAGCCGGAAGCGGAGATGTGCTAAGCGGTATCGTGGGAGGTCTTCTGGTACAGTGGCGTGACACCAAAAAGGCCGCGGCATACGGTGCATTTATTCATGGACTTGCCGGTGATATGGTATTTGACAATACCGGCTCTTATGGTATGATAGCAAGTGATATTATTGATGGATTAGATAAAGTTTGGATTAAGGTGGAAAAAAATGGCAATTAACAGAATCAGAGCAGATATAGATCTGGATGCAATTTTATATAATATGGAGTCGATGCACAATAAGCTAAAGCCGGGGACAATGATGGCAGCAGTCGTAAAGGCTGATGGTTACGGTCACGGTGCTGAGGCTGTTTCAGAGGTACTGGAGCCGCTTCCGTATCTGTGGGGCTATGCCGTTGCTACAAGCAACGAGGCAATGGAGCTTATTGCGGCAGGCAGGAAAAAGCCGATACTTATTTTAGGACTCAGCTTCCCGGAGCAGTTTGAGGAGATAGTGGACAACGATGTGCGCCCGGCGGTATGTACATATGAGACAGCTAAGGAGCTATCGCGTATCGCTGTCGCTAAGAATAAAACCTGTAAGATACATATCAAGATAGATACCGGTATGTGCCGTATAGGCTTTCAGGTGACAGAGGAAAGTGCAGATATTATTGCACAGATTGCTAAGCTGCCGAATATTATGATAGAGGGAATATTCACTCACTTTGCAAGGGCAGATGAGCTGTCAAAGGAGCCTGCCTTTGAGCAGTTTGATCTTTTTAAGAGGATGATAGCTCTTGTTGAGGCAAGAGGAGTCGAGATCCCGATTAAGCACTGCTCAAACAGTGCGGGAATAGTAGAAATCCCTGAGTGCAATATGGATATGGTAAGAGCAGGCATCACACTCTATGGTCTGTGGCCGTCAGAGGAGGTAGACAAGAGTAAAATCTCCCTAAAGCCTGTCATGTCACTGCACAGCAGGGTTGCTTATGTAAAGGAGCTTGAGCCGGGCAGGCATATAAGCTACGGCGGCACATTTACAGTAGAGCATCCTATGAGGATAGCAACTGTCCCGGTGGGATATGGTGATGGATATTCAAGAGGACTTTCAAACAAGGGCTGGGTTCTCATAAAAGGAAAAAAAGCACCTATATGCGGCAGAGTCTGCATGGATCAGTTTATGGTTGATGTGACAGATATACCTGACGTGAAAATAGGCGATGCAGTTACTCTGCTCGGTAAAGACGGAGATGAAACAATCACAATGGAGCAGTTAGGTGAGCTGTCAGGCAGATTCAACTATGAGTTTGCATGTCTTATTACACCGCGTGTTCCAAGAATTTACCACAAAAACTAAAAAAGTGTAACTTTTAAGAATACACTCGAAAAATCTGGAGATACTTTTTGTATACCATAATATGGAGTGTATTCGTGTATGATTATTCAAAGAGGAGATATTTATTACGCTGATTTAAGGCCTGTTGTAGGCTCAGAGCAGGGCGGGATAAGACCTGTCCTTATAATACAAAATGATGTCGGAAACAGACACAGCCCGACGGTAATCTGCGCAGCAATAACCTCGCAGATGCATAAAGCAAAGCTGCCCACCCATGTGGAGCTTGCCTGCAAGGAGTATGCGCTTGCAAAGGATTCGGTTGTGCTTTTAGAACAGCTTCGCACAATCGACAAAAAAAGGCTTAAGGATAAGGTGTGCCATCTTGATGAGGACACATTGCTTAAAATAGACAGGGCGCTTGAAATCAGCTTAGAACTTATTACATAGGATAATAAAACATTATGTTATATGCAATTATAATTTTATCAATACTTGTAGTGATACTTCTTTTGTGTATTGGAGTATTGCTTTATGGAATGAAAAACAACAAAAAGACTCTCGATGGAATACTTGGAAATGATGATGTCACAGAGGAAGAAATTATTTCCATGGTCAGGGAGGGGCATGAACAGGGAACAATCCTTGCATCTGAGGCAGAGCTGATACACAATGTGTTTGAGTTTGATGATAAGGAAGTAAAAGATATCATGACTCACCGCAAAAATATCGTAAGCCTCGACGGCGGTATGTCCTTTATTGATGCAATCGAATTTATCATAGATACCGGCAAATCTCGCTTTCCGGTCTATGAAAACGATGTTGACAGTATCATCGGAGTCTTACATATCAAGGATGCTTTTACATTTTTTGAAAAAAATGAGGTTTACCGCAGCAGTATCAAGGACATAGAAGGGCTTATCCGGCCGGTGGACTTCATACCAGAGACGGTAAATATCAACGATCTGTTTAAAAAGATGCAGTCTAAAAAGAGTCATCTTGCGATGGTTGTGGATGAGTACGGACAGATATCTGGACTTATCGCGATGGAGGATATACTCGAGGAGCTTGTCGGAAATATCGAGGATGAGCACGATGAGGAAGAAAACTACATCAGAAAGAATGATGACGAGACATTTATAATGGACGGCATGACTGAGTTTTCCGATGTGAAGGAGGCACTGTCACTGCCTGTTGATGATGATGCCTACGAGACGCTTAACGGTTTTATCATATCGCTTTCGGATAAGATTCCGGAGGAGGGGGATAAGACTGTGATTAGCGCATATGGCTACAGATTTTCTGTTATGAGCGTCGAGGATAAGGTGATTAAGCAGGTAATGATTAAGAAACTTGCGCCGGAAGAGAAAAAATGATATTATAAGATATGGATTATTTTTAAAAGTAGAAAAGAGGATACAAATTATGTCAGGACATTCTAAATTTGCGAATATCAAGCATAAGAAAGAGAAAAATGATGCTGCAAAGGGCAAAATCTTTACAATGATCGGTAGAGAGCTCGCAGTTGCAGTTAAAGAGGGAGGACCGGATCCTGCCAATAACTTCAAGCTTGCACAGGTAGTTGCCAAGGCAAAGGCCAACAATATGCCAAACGATACAATCGAAAGAGGTATCAAGAAGGCAGCAGGAGACGGCAACAGTGTAAACTATGAGACAGCTACATATGAGGGCTATGGACCATCAGGCACAGCTATTATCGTAAAGTGTCTTACAGACAATAAGAACCGTACAGCGGCCAATGTCCGCAATGCCTTTACAAAGGGACAGGGAAGCATCGGTACACAGGGCTGTGTATCTTACATGTTTGACGAGAAGGGTCAGATCATCATCGACAAGGAAGAGTGCGATATGGATGCAGATGACCTTATGATGCAGGCACTCGATGCAGGTGCTGAGGATTTTGCTGATGAGGATGACAGCTACGAAATCACAACTGCACCTGCTGATTTTGATGCAGTCAGGACTGCTCTTGAGGAGGCAGGCATCACAATGGCTTCAGCAGAGGTCACAATGATTCCACAGACATATGTCACACTGACAGATGAAGCTGACATCACAAATATCGGCCGTATCTTAGACCTTCTTGACGATGATGACGACGTCCAGGAAGTATACCACAATTGGGAAGAGTAAACTAAATATTATATATCACGGGTTTTAGCGGGAGGAGAATATGAAAAAGATTCTATTTGTAGCTTCAGAGTGTGTACCATTTATAAAAACAGGAGGTCTCGCAGATGTGTGCGGTGCACTTCCTAAAGAGTTTGACAAGAACTATTGGGATGTAAGGGTTGTAATACCGGATTATAGCTGTATACCGGAGCAGTATCGCAATAATTTTGAGTATGTTACCCATTTTTACATGAGCTCAGGTCCATATGTGCAGGACAAGTATGTCGGAGTGCTCAAATATGAGCAGGACGGCGTTACATATTACTTTATTGACAATCAGGAGTTCTTTACAGGATTTTCTCCATATACTTCTGACACTAAGTTTGAGATTGAGAAGTATACATTCTTTGACAAGGCTGTACTTTCAATGCTCCCGCTTATTGATTTCAAGCCGGATATTATACACTGTCATGACTGGCAGACAGGTCTTCTGCCTGTATACTTAAAGAATGAGTTTGCCGCAAATCCATTCTTCTGGGGTATCAAGACAATTATCACTATCCACAATCTTAAGTTCCAGGGAATATGGGACAGGGAGTGGGTACAGGGGGTTTCAGGTCTTACAGACAATCTGTTCACACCGGACAAGCTTGAGTTCAAGAAGGACGCAAATATGCTTAAGGGTGGTCTTGTATATGCTGACTACATCACCACTGTCAGTGATACATATGCAAACGAGATTCAGACAGAGTACTATGGTGAGGGATTAAACGGACTCTTAAGTGCCAGACATTTTGACATGCAGGGTATCGTAAACGGTATTGATTACAATGCCTATGACCCACAGACTGATGGTAGAATCTATTGCAATTACAATGCTTCCGATTTCAGAAAGAAGAAGTTCAACAACAAGACAAAGCTTCAGCAGGATCTTGGCCTTGCGGTTGACAAGAAGAAGTATATGATAGGTCTCATTTCAAGACTTACAGACCAGAAAGGTCTTGACCTTATCAATCATGTGATTGAAGGTATCGTGGACGATTTCACACAGCTTGTTGTTATCGGTACAGGAGATCCTCAGTACGAGAATATGTTCAGACACTATGCATGGAAATACCCTGACAGAGTTTCGGCAAATATATGTTACTCTGATGATCTGGCTCACAAGCTCTATGCGGCTGCTGATGCATTCTTGATGCCGTCCAGGTTTGAGCCTTGCGGTCTGACACAGCTTATTTCATTCCGCTACGGTACCGTTCCGATTGTTCGTGAGACAGGAGGTCTCAAGGATACGGTTAAGCCTTACAATGAGTATGAGAATTCAGGAGATGGCTTCTCGTTCTCAAACTACAATGCCGATGAGATGCTTGCAGTCATCAATTATTCTAAGCACATCTTCTTCGATAAGAAGCGTGAGTGGAACCAGATTGTGGACAGGGGCATGGCTAATGATTTCTCTTGGAATGTTTCGAAATTCAAATATGAGGGATTATACAATTACCTTATTGGTGAATAAAATATTTTGGTGAAATTGTGGTTTTTGCATAACATTTTGCCCCGCCATTCATGGCGGGGTATTTTGCACCTCATTTATGATTAATCAGATTACTACATGCTACGCATTCCCGTAATCTGACTCCACCTCGAATCCGCTAATTTGCTGCGTCCCCGCAGCAAATTGCTACTTTCTCGGTGTAGTGCGGGTCAATAAGGTATACATTGAATTGCATTCAAGCATGCATCGATGATACCTTTTGACCCTTTAATCACAAAATCGAAAAATTACTTTAGAAAATTTACACAGAACAGAAGAAATATGTTATTATATACTCTGTAAATCAAAACACGGAGGTTAGTTACATGGCAACGAGGAAGAAATCCTCAGCAAAAAGACAGACAAAAAAGGAGAGAATGGCTCAGATAGAGAGGCAGCAGGCCTTTAAAAAGGAAATATTTCTCTGGATAGTAGTAGCTGTTTCAATCCTTTTATTTATAAGCAATTTTGGAATAGGCGGTCATTTGGGAAACGCAGTAAGCGGTTTCCTTTTTGGTGTATTTGGAATGGTGGCATATATTTTTCCGCTTGTGCTTCTGGTGGGCAGCTTTTTTGCTGTGTCCAATAAGGGCAATTCATATGCTATCATGAAGCTTGTTATGACCATAGTTTTCATATGGTTTATATGTGTGTTTATGTACCTGGCAGTGTATGGTGAATTCGCGGTTTCGCCGGTGCAGTCATACATTGACAGTGTTGAAAGGCATTCAGGTGGTGGATTTATAGGTGCTCTTATAGGCTGCATTTTAGTTCCGGCGGTAGGAATTATAGGTGCATACGTGGTGACAATAGTTGTGATGATTATCTGTCTTGTGCTCATTACCGGTAAATCATTTATGAAGGGTATGAGAAACGGCGGACGAAAGGTATACGAGTCAGCGCGTGAGAATAATGAGAGATATCAGGAGTATCGGCAGTATAAGTCAAGAGAGCGTCAGACAAGAGAGGGTTTAGCTTCAGATGATACAGACAGTGACATAAAGGCGGCTGCAAAAGGTGGCAGAAGGAGTAAGCGTGCCGGCCGAAGGATGGACAATAAGATAACAGGCGTGTCACTTGATACAAAAATTGATGGCAGTGAAAACGTGCTGGATTCAGGCATGGCAGGTAGTGATACAGCGCATGTGGGGATATTTGGACAAGGTGCAGCAGCTACAGATGCGCTTGGTGAGATAACCATAGAGAATTACCCGAGTTCACCTGCAATAAAGGAGAAAAAGACGACAAGCCTTACATCAGGGGATGCAGGGGAAATAGTGCAAACACCGGACTTTGGTGTGGCATCGGAGCCTGTTTCGGTTTTGGGTGGCACAGCCGATAGTGATAGTGCAGATGAGCTTGGCAGAAAGACCCTGCAGCAGATTAATGGCATGAAACCGGACGGCTCGGGTGCAGCAGCTGCAAGCCATGTGTCGCAGATACCTATATCGGGCTGCGTGGAGCCTGATATATCTGATGATTTTGACATACAAAAAGATAATGAGCTGCAATCAAAATTATCAGCTCCGGCTGCAGATGCGGTAATGACAAAATCACCTGCAGCAGAGCCAGGCAAGAAAAATGTCAAATCAGACAAGGATGAGCTTTCCAAAGAGGTTGAAAAAGTCAGCGAACAGATAGCGATAAATGACGCAGAAAATGCAATCCAGCAGAAGCCGTATGTATTTCCGGCTGTTGATCTGCTTAAGGCTCCTGACAAGGGGAAAACCGGTGATTCGCAGGCTCATCTGCGTGAGACGGCGGCAAAGCTTGAACAGACTCTTAATGTGTTTGGGGTGAATGCGAAGGTGAATAATATAAGCTGCGGTCCTGCTGTTACAAGGTTTGAAATCACACCGGAGCTTGGAGTGAAGGTATCAAAGATTGTGAATCTGGCAGATGATATAAAGCTTAATCTGGCAGCCGCGGATATACGAATCGAGGCTCCGATTCCGGGAAAAGCCGCTGTGGGCATCGAAGTGCCAAACAGCCAGAGTGTTGCTGTTTCCTTCAGGGAGCTTGTGGAGTCTGAAGAATTTAAAAATGCCAAATCAAAGATTACCTTTGCAGTGGGAAAAGATATTGCAGGCAAGGTTAAGGTTACGGATATCGCAAAAATGCCACATCTTTTAATTGCAGGTGCTACCGGCTCAGGTAAGTCGGTTTGTATCAATACAATTATCATGAGTATACTATACAAGGCAAAGCCGGATGAGGTAAAGCTGATTATGATTGACCCGAAGGTGGTTGAGCTTAGTGTATACAATGGCATACCTCATCTGATGATTCCGGTTGTTACAGATCCTAAAAAAGCTGCAGGAGCATTAAACTGGGCGGTTTCAGAGATGACAGACCGATACGAGAAGTTTGCAAACAGCGGTGTCAGGGAAATAAACGGTTACAATGCCATGATTGATGCAATGGATGGCAAGGATACAGAAAAACCGCCAAAGATGCCACAGATTGTCATTATAGTGGACGAGCTTGCAGATCTTATGATGGTTGCATCAAAGGATGTAGAGGAGGCAATATGCAGGCTGGCACAGCTTGCGAGAGCAGCAGGTATACATCTGATTATAGCTACACAGAGGCCTTCTGTTAATGTTATTACAGGTCTCATCAAGGCGAATATGCCAAGCCGTATCGCATTTGCGGTTACAAGCGGTGTTGACAGTCGTACCATACTTGATATGAATGGTGCGGAAAAGCTCCTTGGAAAGGGAGATATGTTATTTGACCCACAGGGTGTTCCGAAGCCACTTCGAGTACAGGGCGCATTCGTTTCAGATAAAGAAGTTTCCGATATTGTGAAATTTATTATTGAAAATAATGAGAATGCACAGTACAGTAATGATGTGGCACAAAAGATGGAGAGCCTGTCGAACGATACGACAAATACAACCGTTACCATTTCAGATGTGGAAAACACGGATGATGGCAGGGACTCTTACTTTGCGGAGGCAGCGTCAATTATCACAGATAAGGAACGGGCTTCAATCGGAATGCTTCAAAGATACCTTAAAATTGGCTTCAACAGGGCGGCCCGCATCATGGATCAGCTCGAAGAGGCCGGTGTAGTGGGACCTGAGGAGGGGACAAAGCCCCGCAAGGTTCTGGTGACTAAAGAGGAATTAGATACTATATTAGAGAATAATTAACACAAAGGAGCAAAGAAAAATGAAAACAGATATTCAGATCGCACAGGAAGCTACAATGCTTCCAATCAAGGATGTAGCAGCATCTATAGGGATTGAAGAGGATGACTTAGAGCTTTATGGAAAGTATAAGGCAAAGATTTCTGATGAGCTTATCAATCGCACAAAGAAAAATCCTGACGGAAAGCTCATACTTGTTACAGCTATAAACCCGACTCCTGCAGGAGAGGGAAAGACAACCACAAGCGTAGGTCTTGGAGAGGCATTTGGACGCCTGGGAAAGAAAGCACTTATCGCACTTCGTGAGCCGTCACTTGGACCTTGCTTTGGTATCAAGGGAGGAGCAGCCGGTGGCGGATATGCACAGGTTGTCCCAATGGAGGATTTAAATCTTCATTTTACAGGAGATTTTCATGCAATTACATCTGCGAACAATCTGCTTGCGGCACTTCTTGACAATCATATCCAGCAGGGAAACGAGCTTGGTATCGACCCACGCCAGATTGTATGGAAGAGATGTATGGATATGAATGACCGTGTCCTTAGAAATATCGTTGTTGGTCTTGGAAGCAAGATGGACGGAATGGTCAGAGAAGATCATTTTGTCATCACTGTAGCATCTGAAATTATGGCAATACTCTGTCTGGCCGATGATATGGCAGATTTAAAGAAGCGCCTTGGCAGAATTATCGTGGCATACACCTTTGACGGAAAGCCTGTCACAGCCGATGATCTTCAGGCTACAGGCTCTATGGCAGCTCTCTTAAAGGATGCCTTAAAGCCGAACCTTATCCAGACACTTGAGCATACACCGGCAATAGTTCACGGTGGACCTTTTGCCAATATAGCACATGGCTGTAACAGTGTCCGTGCCACAAAGACAGCATTAAAGCTTGCAGACTATGTTATCACTGAGGCAGGCTTTGGCGCAGATCTTGGCGCAGAGAAGTTCTTTGATATCAAGTGCCGTATGGCAGGGCTTAAGCCGGATGCAGTTGTACTTGTTGCAACAATCAGAGCATTAAAATATAATGGCGGCGTGCCGAAGGATGAGCTTTCATCAGAGAATCTTGATGCACTTAAGGCCGGAATCGTAAATCTTGAGAAGCATATTGAGAATCTTCACAAGTTTGGTGTGCCTGTAGTTGTCACATTAAATTCATTTGTCACAGATACCAAGGCTGAGACTGATTTTGTAGAGCAGTTCTGTAAAGAAAGAGGCTGTGAATTTGCACTCTCAGAGGTATGGGAGAAGGGCGGCGAAGGCGGAATTGACCTTGCCAACAAGGTACTTGAAACAATCGAGCACAAGGAAAGCAATTTCAAAGTGCTCTATGATGATAGTCTGTCACTTAAGGAAAAGATTGAAACTGTTGCAAAAGAAATATATGGAGCAGATGGTGTTACATATTCTCCGGCAGCAGAGAGAGAACTTAAGAGAATTACAGACCTTGGAATGGGAGATTTCCCTGTATGTATGGCAAAGACACAGTATTCGCTTTCTGATGATGCAAAGAAGCTTGGCAGACCGAGTGGCTTTAAAATCAACGTACGTGAGGTTTATGCGTCAGCAGGTGCAGGCTTTGTGGTAGCAGTAAACGGTTCTATTATGACTATGCCGGGACTTTCAAAGAAGCCGGCTGCATACGGCATTGATGTGGATGACAATGGTGTTATCACAGGATTATTCTAGGAGGAAATATGGCTAATCTAATAGACGGAAAATTAATTTCAACACAGATTAAGGATGAGCTTAAGGAAGAAGTGACAGAGCTTAAGAAAAAAGGTATCGAGGGGTGCCTTGCGGTGATTCAGGTCGGAAATGACCCTGCATCATCAGTGTATGTTCGCAACAAGAAAAAGGCATGTGAGTATGTCGGAATCAAATCGCTTTCGTATGAACTTGCAGAGGAGACTACGGAGGATGAGATATTAAAACTTATCGAAAAGCTCAATGCTGATTCTTCTGTAAATGGTATTCTCTGTCAGCTTCCACTGCCAAAGCATATCGATGAGGACAAGGTTATTGATGCTATTGATCCCAAAAAGGATGTTGATGGCTTCAGTCCACAGAGTGTTGGAGCGATGGTTATAGGAAAGCCTGGTTTTTTGCCGTGTACTCCGGCCGGTATCATTCAGCTTTTAAAGAGAAGCAATATAGATATTGATGGTAAAAGCTGTGTTGTGGTTGGCAGAAGTAATATAGTCGGCAAGCCTATGTCACTTCTCATGCTTAGGGAGAATGCAACTGTTACGGTATGTCATTCACATACAAAGGATTTAAAAGATGTATGTAAAAATGCTGATATACTTATAGTGGCAATAGGAAAGCCTAAGTTTATAGATGCTTCATATGTGAAGGATGGTGCGGTTGTCATTGATGTTGGAATCCACAGAAATGCTGAAAATAAGCTGTGTGGTGATGTGGATTTTGATTCTGTTGTGTCTAAAGCGTCACATATCACACCTGTACCGGGCGGTGTAGGTCCTATGACAATTGCGATGCTCATGAGCAATTGTGTTGAGGCTATGAAGAGATAATTAGACAATTAGACAATAAGTAAGAGGATTAGATGTATGAGATGTGCCAATTGTGGTAATGAATTGAAGGCGGGCAGTCTGTACTGTGATGTCTGTGGGCATCCGGTTCAGATAGTGCCTGATTACAACGAATTTGATGATTATCTTGATAATCTGGTTGGAAATGATGACAGGCGAGCTGATGGACAAAAGACTGCAAAGCCTGTGTCTGATAGGACAATCAGGTTTGATGAGCCGGTGAGGGAACAGCTTCATAGTGCCGGTCAGCTGAACGGACAAAAACCGGACAGAATGTCACAGTCTGTAAAGCAGCAGGTGAGACAGGCTCAGACAGGTGAGCAACAGTCTCAGACGAAACAACCGTGTGAGAAGCCGCAGTCTGACGGACAGAGGGCAAAGAGAGCGCAGCAGAAGAAGATAATTATTATATCAGCTGTAGTGTGCGTTGTAGCAATTGTAATACTTATTGCAGCTATTACACGCAATGTGAGCAGATCACATGACAATTCATTTGATTATCAGGTGAAGCAGGCAAAGGCAGCTTATTCGGCGGGGAATATAAATTCCGCGGTTTCTTATTATGAGAAGGCTTTGTCGATTGATTCGGATAATACAGATGTCAGATTTGCTTTGGCTGATATATATATGTCGAAGAAGGATTATGATGCCGCTCTTGTGCTGTATCAGGAAATTATCAATATTGATCCAAAGAGCAAAGAGGCTTATAAGAAGCTTATCTCGATTTATGAATCAAAAAAGGATTATGATGCAATTGTTGCGCTGCGTGAGAGTGCTAAGGATGCATCTGTTTTAAAGCTTTTTGCGGATTATACTGTATCTAAACCGCAGTTTAGCAAGAGCAGTGGCAAGTATGGAGAGACTATTGAGCTTTCTATAGATGCAGACAGTGATACCAAAATATACTATTCATATGATTCGGATGATCCTTTGACCAGAGGAGAAAGATATTATAGCCCGATCACCCTGGACAAGGAAGGTACATATGAGATAACAGCTGTTGCGGTTGATGACAGAGGAATCAAAAGCGAGGTGGCATCTGCCAAGTATGAAATCGAGTTTGAGGCACCGGATGCACCGGAGATAGACCCTGACGGAGGTACATTTGGTGCACAGACAGACATTACAATCACAGTACCTGAAAATTGTAAGGTATACTATACCTGGGATTCGTCAGATCCGAGTGCTGCATCAACAGAGTATACAGCTCCAATACCTGTTCCTGAGGGAAATAATGTGCTTTCTGTTATTGCGATAGACCAGAATACCGGAAAGTGCAGTGATATATACAGATCAAGATTTGAATTTTATATGAATTAATAAAAAACACGCATGAGTTGATTAATCATGCGTGTTCTTTTTAATGAAATTATCTGTTATGGCTGTAAAGCCTTTATTGTATCCGGATTCTGTGTGGATGTACAGTACTCTTTGTTTGAGACAAAATCTGTGAAATACACATACTGTGATGTTACGTTTATGTTGCAAAACTCACCCTTAGCAAGCTCTTTAAAGCCGGTGCCGTCATTTTTTACAACACACAGTGCCGGATTATCACCACCGCGCTGATAGAATATCAGACTGCCATATACATTGTAATGCTCAATATTGGCCTCCGTTAAAACTACAGGATTTGGATTGTTGATATTGACATGGACAATCGCATTGTCACGATTTACATCCATGTAGTATACATTTGTGTCATCCAGCACAACCGGCTTGTAGCAGTTGCAGTCGTAGAATAAGGCTTCACTCTGTGAAGCAGTGTCATATCTGTATAGCTGTCCGTTTTTTGGATTATTATAATAAAAATACCGGTCTGATGTGTTGCAGGTAAACAGATAGTGATTTTTTATTTTCTTTTTTTCTTCTCCATCTATTCTGATGCGGTATAGAGAGGTAGCTGTTTGTGTGTCATAGTGCAGATAATATATGTAGTTGCCTATCAGGGATGCATAGATGCATGGGTCAGGATCCAGCACGGTGGAGCCGTGGCCATTTCTTTTTATACGGCAGAGACTGTTCCTGTCATATGAAAAGAAGGTCTGACTTGTGATTTTCTGATTGTTGTTTCTTACGTAATAGACATAGTTTTTATCTGCGTTTATGTACATGGCTGTGTCATTGCTCAGTTTATGTATATTGCTGCCGTCAATATTCATGGCATACAGCCTGCCGTTGTCGTTTGTATTTGAGAAAAATACTTCACCGTCACTTTCACAGAAGAGCCCGGCATTGTACAGATTACCTGCAGTATTACCATTTACATAGGATGAATTAAGCTTTACCTTTGATACAAAATGGTATATAACAAGGCCTGTGATGCATATTAAAATTAGTGGAACAATTATTTTTAGATATTTTTTCATGTAATTCTCCTGAGGGTATTTGATATTTATGCTTAGATATTAACTAAATTATATCTATATATGATAAATCTTTCAAGGATTACTTGCCTTTCTATAAAATTTGTAATAATATTTTATTATATCTTTTTTAGGAGACAATAATGGAAGATTTAATGAAATTGAGAGAGTCTATCGATGAGATAGACAGTGAAATAGTCAGATTATATAAGGAAAGAATGGATATCTCAAAGCACGTTGCCGAGTATAAGATAACCACCGGCAAAAAGGTCTTTGACAAGACGAGAGAGGATGAAAAGCTTGAGAAATTATCGTCTCTTGCAGATGATGAGTTTTTGAAGCATGGTATAGTTGAGCTTTTTGAACAGATTATGTCGACCAGTAGAAAGAAGCAGTATCAGCTTATGACTGAGCATGGCATAGTGGAGAAGGAAAACTTTACTGAGGTAGACAGCCTGGATTTTTCCAATGCAAGGATTGTGTTTCAGGGAGTTGAGGGTGCATACTCACAGCTTGCCATGAAGACATACTTTGGCGAGAACTGTAATGGCTACAACGTGGATTCCTGGAAGGATGCCATGGAGGATATCAAATGCGGAAAGGCTGATTATGCAGTGCTTCCGATAGAGAATTCTTCAGCCGGTATTGTATCGGAAAACTATGATCTGCTTGTTGAATACGACAATTATATAGTTGGGGAGCAGATTATACGCATCGACCACAGTCTGATGGGACTTCCGGGTGCAAAGATTTCTGATATAAGGACTGTGTACTCACATCCGCAGGCGCTTATGCAGTGCTCAGATTTTTTTGATGAGCATAAGGATATTAACCAGGTGGCTGTCAGGAATACAGCTTTTTCTGCAAAGAAGGTAAAGGATGACGGAGATATCACACAGGCTGGCATAGCTAGCCATATCTCGGCTGATATATACGGGCTTCAGGTGCTTGAGAGCCGCATACAGAACAATAAAAACAATGCAACAAGGTTTATAATTGTGTCGGCTAAAAGGGTATGCCGCAGAGATGCGGACAGGATAAGCATATGCTTTGAGACACCTCACAAGAGTGGTGCACTATATCATATGCTGGCACACTTTATATACAATGGAATCAATATGTTAAATATCCAGTCTCGTCCGATATCTGATAAGGCGTGGGAGTACAGGTTCTTTGTTGATTTTGAAGGACGTTTTACAGATACAGCGGTGCAGAATGCGTTAAGAGGCATAAGGGAAGAGGCAATTGCCCTTAAGATTCTTGGTACATATTAGATTATAGAAATTTAGATAAAAGTGTTGACAACAGAAATTGTCTGTGCTATATTCTAGTAGTTGTATGAAAACAAAGTAGAGTATCCACTCTCACCTAAGCGCAATGGCGCGACTTAGCGTTAATATTTTCAAACATTTGTGTTGAAGATTGTATAGTGGATAGTCTGCCTATCCACTATTTTTTATGGAGGTACAAGACCATTAGCGAATTAATGATTAATGAACAGATCAGAGACAGAGAAGTTCGACTGATTGGAGCGGATGGAGAGCAGTTAGGAATTGTTTCTTCAAGAGAAGCTCAAAAGATTGCAGACGAGGCAGGACTTGATTTAGTAAAGATAGCACCAAATGCAAAGCCACCTGTATGTAAGGTGATTGATTATGGTAAGTATCGTTATGAGCAGGCCCGTAAGGAAAAGGATGCAAAGAAAAAGCAGAAGACCGTTGAATTGAAAGAGATTCGTCTCTCACCTAACATTGAGGCTAACGACTTGAATACCAAGATGAATGCTGCAAAGAAATTTCTTGCAAAAGGAAATAAGGTAAAGATCACACTCAGATTCAGAGGACGTGAGATGGCTCATATGAATGCAAGCAAACATATCCTTGATGATATAGCGGAGAATCTTTCAGATGTAGCGGTAGTGGAGAAAGCACCAAAGGTTGAAGGAAGAAGCATCGGTATGGTGCTGGCAGAAAAGAGATAACAATTTAAGGAGGAACACACAATGCCAAAAATGAAAACAAGCAGAGCAGCTGCAAAACGTTTCAAAGTTACAGGAACAGGAAAGTTAAAAAGAAATAAAGCCTACAAGAGACATATCTTAACTAAGAAAACAACAAAGACAAAGAGAAATCTCAGAAAAGCAACAATGACAGATGAGACAAATGTTAAGAATATGAAGAAGATTTTACCATACATGTAATCGGTAGTATTAGTTAAGGAGGAATCAACAAATGGCAAGAGTTAAAGGCGGTTTAGGCGCTAAGAAAAGACATAACAGAACATTAAAGTTAGCAAAGGGTTATAGAGGCGCTAGATCTAAGCAGTATAGAGTAGCAAAGCAGTCAGTTATGAGAGCACTTACAAGCTCATACGCTGGACGTAAAGAGAGAAAGAGACAGTTCCGTCAGTTATGGATTGCTCGTATCAACGCAGCAGCTCGTCTCAACGGACTTTCATACAGCCAGTTCATGCACGGCTTAAAGTTAGCAAACGTTGACCTTAACCGTAAGGTATTAGCTGATATGGCTGTTACAGATGCAGCAGGATTTGCTAAATTAGTAGAGGTTGCTAAATCTAAGCTTGCTTAGTTTAGCATAAAGAGATATATGAAAAAGCTACCGGGCTTCATGTGAAGCCCGGTAGCTTTTTTTTATTCTTGAGCTTTTTTGTATTTACTGCGATACTCCTTAGGCGAAAGGCCTTTTATTTTATGAAAGGTCTTTGAAAAATAAAGGCTGTTATCAAACCCTATAGAGCCTGCAATTGCTGTGATGGACAATGAGGAGTGTTTAAGCAGATAGCATGCCTGTTTGATTCTGAAATCGGTCAGATATTCCTTTGGAGATACACCGAGGATGCTCTGGAAGGAACGGAACAGGTGACTTCGGCTTAAGCCTATATATGATGCAATATCCTCAACGGTGATAGGGTATGAATAGTTGGCGGAGATGTATTCGATGCCCTTTTGTACATAGGAGTTTGCACTGTTTTGCGGTGGCTTTGATGTGGCGGCACTGACAAAAAGAGCGAGGGTGGTGTAGAGTCGCCCGGTCATTTCGAGTGCATTTTCAAATTCTGTGCCTCTGGCGTCGTATATATGCATGAGCTGTCTTTTGATTTCGTTTCCGTTTGATACACTGTGTATGTATGGATGTGCTTTTGTGAAATCAGTGGCTCTTAAAATGGTTGCAGCATCGCTGCCGGTAAAGCCTACCCAGGTATATTCCCAAGGATCTTGCGCATCAGCCTGATAAATCACTTCGGTATTTGGATATACGAGGAACGCATCACCGGGAGTTAATGTGTGAACACTGCCATTTACAGTGTAGCGGCCTTTACCGCTTATGATATAGTGAATCAGATAATGGTCTCTGATACCGGGTCCCCACTGATACAGGCTATCACAGCTCTGGAAGCCTACGTTATATACGGACAGAGATACAAGCTCTTTTTCTTTTACGATATAGGAATTTTTGTACTTATTGTTCATATTGCCTACCTTTACAACATTTTTACATATTTCTTCTACATTTTATTCTATACAAAAATGAGCAAATGCGCTACAATAAATTTAACAAAAATGAAAAGGAGATATTTATTATGGCAATTTTAGTTACTGGTGGAGCCGGATATATCGGAAGCCACACATGTGTGGAGCTTCTTGATGCAGGCTACGATGTTGTAGTACTTGACAATCTTTCAAATTCTTCTGAGAAGTCACTTGACAGAGTTAAGGCTCTTACAGGCAAAGAAGTAAAGTTCTATAAGGGAGATATCCTTGACAGAGACATCTTAAATAAGATTTTTAAGGAAGAAAAGATAGATAGCTGTATTCACTTTGCAGGACTCAAAGCAGTAGGAGAGTCTGTGGCAAAGCCTTGGGAGTACTATAACAATAATATTGCAGGAACACTTACACTTGTTGATGTGATGAGACAGAATGGCTGCAAGAGCATCATTTTCTCTTCATCAGCTACAGTATACGGAGATCCTGCACAGATTCCTATCACAGAGGAGTGCCCAAAGGGACAGTGTACAAACCCATACGGCTGGACAAAGTCTATGCTTGAGCAGATACTTATGGACATCTATAAGGCAGATAATGAGTGGAACGTTATTCTTCTTCGTTACTTCAATCCAATCGGAGCTCATAAGAGTGGTACAATGGGTGAGAATCCAAACGGTATTCCAAACAACCTCATGCCTTACATCACACAGGTGGCAGTAGGCAAGCTAAAAGAGCTTGGAGTATTCGGAGATGACTATGATACTCCTGACGGAACAGGTGTGAGAGATTACATCCATGTAGTTGACCTTGCGGTTGGACATGTCAAGGCTTTAAAGAAAATTGAGGAGAATGCAGGCCTTTGCATCTACAATCTTGGAACAGGACACGGCTACAGCGTGCTTGATATTGTAAAGAATTTCGAGGCTGCAACAGGTGTTAAGATTCCTTATACAATAAAGCCTAGAAGACCTGGCGATATTGCTACATGCTACTGTGATCCATCAAAGGCCAAGAGAGAGCTCGGTTGGGAAGCACAGTATGGTATTAAGGAGATGTGTGCCGACTCATGGAGATGGCAGAAGAACAATCCTAACGGATATGATGACTAAATATCAGAAATATTGGTGCCCGGAGTACACTCTGTGACGCACAATACCTCGCATGCGCTAACGCTTTGCAGTTAAGATGCTGTATGAATTATGCATATAGAGTTTCGCAGAATGACGAAACCGGCTTTTACGCACCGTCCGTGGTGCGTAACGCCTTGCCCCACCGTCCATGGTGGGGCATTTCTATTTGTGAAGCATAATTCTACAGCATCTAAACAGCGTAGCGTTAGCGCATGCAAGGTGCATTTTACTGCTGCGAGTGCGTCCGGCGTCAGCAACAATCTAAAAATAAAAAAACATCGCATAAATGCGATGCTTTCGGGTTGGGCTGTATTTAATTAAATAAATATCAGTGAGCAGTCCGTACGGGAATCGAACCCGTGTTTCCGCCGTGAGAGGGCGGCGTCTTAACCGCTTGACCAACGAACCGTGTATTATACTATCATGGAGTTTTAAAAAAAGCAAGTACTTTTTTAAAAAAACTTGATTTTTTTTTCTGATAGTGCTATTATACCTATGATAACAACGTTGACTAGATTGAGAGAGGGCAAAAGTCCTCTCTCAATTCACGTTTATAAACATCAGGCAGCTATTCAGAACCACTTGGAACAATTATGAATAGTTACAAGTATAAAAAAGAGAGGTGATAAAATGTCAAAGGCAAGTGTATATGAGGCAAAGACAGAGAGCTTTATACAACCAATTCTTGACAGCATGAATTTTGAGCTTGTTGATGTCGAGTATGTTAAGGAAGGCGGCATGAACTACCTGAGAGCATATATCGATAAGGAGGGTGGCATAACTGTTGATGACTGTGAAGTGGTTGCAAGGCAGATGAATGAGATTCTCGACAGAGAGGACTATATTCCTGATTCGTACACCTTCGAGGTCAGCTCGCCGGGGCTTGGAAGACCTCTCAAGAAGGAAAAGGACTATGTGCGCAATATGAATAAGGAGATAGAGATTCGCACATACAGGGCTATCAACAAATCAAAGGAATTTTATGGTCTGCTTAAAGCCTATGATAAGGATACAGTGACAATAACCGATGAAGACGGCAATGAGACTACATTCAATAAGAGTGACATTGCGCTTATACGTCAGGCATTGGATTTTTAATTAAAGCGCACGATAACACAAATAGGAGGAAAAAATAATGAGCAATGAGTTATTAGAAGCGTTAAATATATTAGAGCAGGAGAAAAACATCAGTAAAGAAACTTTACTTGAGGCAATTGAGAACTCTCTTGTTACTGCCTGCAAGAACCATTTTGGTAAATCAGACAATGTAAAGGTAGAAATCGATCCTGAGACATGTGCTTTCTCATGCTACCAGGAGAAGACAGTTGTAGATACGGTTGAGGATCCGGTGGAGGAGATTTCATTAGCAGATGCCCACAAGGTAAACGGTAACTATCAGCTTGGAGATATCGTGAGAGTTGAGGTTAAGTCTAAGGAATTCGGACGTATCGCTACACAGAACGCAAAGAATGTTATCCTTCAGAAAATCCGCGAGGAGGAGAGAAAGGTAATATTTGACGAGTACAACAGCAAGGAAAAGGATGTTGTGACAGGTGTTGTTCAAAGATACATCGGAAAGAATGTCAGCATCAACTTAGGTAAGGCAGATGCACTTTTGACTGAGAGTGAGCAGATAAAGGGTGAGGTATTCAAGCCTACAGAGCGTATCAAGGTATATATCCTTGAGGTTAAGTCCACATCAAAGGGACCAAAGATTCTTGTTTCAAGAACACATCCTGAGCTTGTGAAGAGACTTTTCGAGTCAGAGGTTACAGAGGTTAAAGAGGGCATAGTTGAGATAAAGGCTATTTCACGTGAGGCCGGAAGCAGAACAAAGATTGCAGTATGGTCAAATGATCCAAACGTAGACCCTGTAGGAGCATGTGTAGGTATGAATGGTGCCAGAGTAAATGCTATCGTAAATGAGCTTCGCGGTGAGAAAATCGATATCATCACATGGGATGAGAATCCGGCAATACTTATCCAGAACGCACTTAGCCCTGCAAAGGTTATCTCTGTTATCGCAGATGCAGATGAGAAATCAGCAAAGGTTGTTGTTCCGGATTATCAGCTTTCACTTGCAATCGGTAAGGAAGGACAGAATGCAAGACTGGCAGCAAGACTTACAGGCTTCAAGATTGATATCAAGAGCGAGACACAGGCCAGAGAGTCAGGAGACTTCATGGATTATGAGAATGACTATGAAGAGGATGATTATGATGACGATTATGATTATTCGGATGAGGAGCTTGCTGAGAACGAGAGATTAGCTGATACAGAACAGGCAGATGTACAGGCAGAGGCTTTTGATACAGAGGCTGACGAGAACGAAGCAGCAGGTACAGAAAATGATGCGGCAGATAGTGGTGATGAGCAGTAATGGCAAATAAAAAGATTCCAATGCGCAAATGCGTAGGCTGTCAGGAGATGAAGGAAAAGAAGTCACTTATTCGCGTGGTAAAGACTGCGGAGGGTGACATAATTCTCGATGACACCGGCAAGAAAAACGGCAGGGGAGCTTATATATGTAAGAGCCTTGAATGCTTTAAAAAGGCTAAAAAGACAAAGGCACTTGAGCGATCCCTTGGCGTTAGTGTATCAGAACAGGTATATGAGGAGCTTGAAAAGGAGATGAACCAAATTGACAGATAGAGTACTTTCTATGCTGGGCTTAGCAGCAAAGTCAGGCAATGTGGTTAGCGGAGAGTTTTCTACAGAGAAAGCTGTAAAGACTGGAAAGGCATTTTTAGTGATAGTTGCAGATGATTCATCAGACAACACAAAGAAGCATTTTTCGGATATGACTGCTTTCTATGAGGTTCCGATTTATTTTTATAGTGACAAGGTGGGGTTAGGGAATGCAATAGGCAAAGAGTTTCGCGCTTCCCTTGCAGTAACGGATGAAAACCTTGCAAATGTAGTGATAAAAAAGCTGCAGTCGAATAAAACTGAATAATGGAGGAAAATAGATATATGGCAAAAATGAGAGTTCATGAACTTGCAAAAGAATTAAATATAAAGTCGCAGGAAGTCATAGACACATTAAACGGCACACAGTTTGCTGTCAAAAATGTGCAGAGCGGTCTTGAGGATGAGGCACAGCAAATTGTACGAAAGAAGTACGCGAAAACAGAAGTAAAAAAAGATGCACCTAAGAAGGAAGAACCTAAAAAGGAAGAACCTAAAAAGGATGAGGCTAAGGCAGCCGACAGACCAAAGAAAAAGGCAAGCATCACAGCTGTTTTCAATGCACAGTACAGTAAGCAGGGTAGGAAAACAAATGGTGGAAACGGCAGCGGAAATAATGGAAATAACAGTTCGCAGCGCAGGAATGGCAATGGCAGACGCGATAATCAGTCATCACGTCCTGAGCAGCACAGCATTATTAAGCCAAGACCTGTCGGAGAGAGAGCTATGCGCCCTATAAGTGAGCGTACAGCGGATCCATATGCAGATATGAAGGCAGCCAATTCGCGTCCGGCACGTCAGGCTGACGCTGATAGAAGAAGCGACAGACGTCAGGATAATGGCGAGAAAATCAACAACAGAAACACTGACAGAAATGCCGACAGAAGCAGAAATACGGACAGAAACAGCGATAGAAGAACAAACAATCGCGACAACAATAACCGAGATAACAGCAGAGACAATAATAGAGACAATAACAGAGGCTTCAGAAATGACTCCAGACGTCCTGCAGAGGGTGGCAGAAGCTTTGACAGAAATAATGATAGAAGCAGAAGCAACGACAGAAGCAGGAGCAATGACAGAAATAACGATAGAACAGGCAGCAGAGGTGATGACAGAAATCGTTTCAGAAAAGAAACAGTTGCAGTTGCAGCTCCTGATGATGTAAGAGGAAAGGAGAGCCGCGACAGAGGCAACGATAGAAAGAATAAGCATAATCACAATCAGAGCCAGAAGCAGGATAAGCTCGGAAAGAAGCAGGAGAATTACATCAATCTCGAGAAGCACGGCGGAAAGAAAAAGCCACAGCAGCCGAAGACACAGCCAAAAGAGGATGAGAACGAGATTAAGACAATTTCTCTTCCGGAGAAGATTACAATAAGGGACTTAGCTGATAAGATGAAGGTTCAGCCTTCAGCCATCGTAAAGAAGCTTTTCATGAAGGGCGAGATGGTAACAGTTAACTCTGAGGTTGATTTTGCAGCTGCTGAGGAGATTGCGTTAGAGTTCAATTTCATATGTGAGGAAGAGGAGAAGGTCGATGTGATTGCAGAGCTTCTCAAGGAGGATGAAGAGGATGAGAGCAAGATGGTTCCTCGTCCACCTGTAGTCTGCGTAATGGGTCACGTAGATCATGGTAAGACATCACTGCTTGATGCCATCAGACAGACACGTGTTACAGACCGTGAGGCAGGTGGTATCACACAGCACATTGGTGCATCTGTTGTATCAATCAATGGCCAGAACATCACATTCCTTGATACACCGGGACATGAGGCATTTACAGCAATGCGTATGCGTGGTGCAAACTCTACTGATATCGCAATCCTTGTTGTTGCTGCAGATGATGGTGTAATGCCGCAGACTGTTGAGGCAATAAACCATGCAAAGGCAGCCGGTGTAGAGATTATCGTTGCTGTCAACAAGATAGATAAGCCAAGTGCCAATATCGACAAGGTTAAGCAGGAGCTCTCAGAGTATGAGCTTATCCCGGAGGATTGGGGTGGAAGCACAATATTCTGTCCTGTATCTGCACATACTAAGGAGGGTATCGACAATCTCCTTGAGATGATTCTTCTCACAGCAGAGGTGCTCGAGCTCAAGGCTAATCCTGATAGAAACGCAAGAGGTCTCGTAATCGAGGCGCAGCTTGACAAGGGCCGTGGTGCGGTTGCCACAGTGCTTGTACAAAAAGGAACACTCCATGTCGGAGATCCTATCGCATGCGGAAGCAGCTATGGTAAGGTAAGAGCCATGATTGATGACAAGGGCCGCAGAGTAAAGGAGGCTAAGCCTTCTACACCTGTAGAGATACTTGGACTCAACAGTGTGCCTTCAGCAGGTGAGACATTTGTGGCATGTGATTCAGAGAAGGAGGCAAAGGCATTCTCTGACACATATATTTCAGAGGAGAAGAATAAGCTCATTGAGGATACAAAGGCAAAGATGTCACTTGATGATCTGTTCTCACAGATTCAGTCCGGCAACATGAAGGAGCTTGATATCATCGTAAAGGCAGATGTACAGGGTTCAGTTGAGGCTGTTAAGCAGAGTCTTGTCAAGCTTTCAAATGAGGAGGTTGTGGTCAAGGTCATCCATGGCGGCGTTGGTGCGATCAACGAGTCAGATGTTATCCTTGCATCAGCATCAAATGCAATCATCATTGGCTTTAACGTCAGACCGGATCCTGTTGCCAAGGCTACAGCAGACCGTGAGGGCGTAGATATCAGACTTTACAAGGTCATCTACAATGCAATCGAGGATGTATCTGCTGCCATGAAGGGTATGCTTGATCCTGTATTTGAGGAGAAGGTTATCGGACATGCGGAAATCAGACAGATTTTCAAGGCTTCAGGCGTTGGAAACATTGCAGGTTCATATGTGCTTGACGGATTTATGGAGAGAGGCTGCCGTGTCAGAATTAGCAGAGAGGGTGAGCAGATATTCGAGGGAGACCTTGCTTCACTCAAGAGATTCAAGGATGACGTCAAGGAGGTCAAGACAGGCTACGAGTGTGGTCTTGTATTTGACGGATTTAATGATATTCAGGAATTCGATATAGTTGAAGCTTACAAGATGGTAGAGGTTCCGAGATAATCATATATTGGTTATCTTGAATTAATGCAGCTATTCGGATAGTTACGGTTTAATATAAAAAGAAAGCGGGATTATATGAGAAAGAACAGCATAAAAAATATTCGTATCAACGAAGAGGTAATGCGTGAACTGTCAAATATCATACGCGGTGAGATAAAGGATCCGCGTATCAATCCCATGACAAGTGTTGTTGCTGTCGAGGTGGCACCTGATTTAAAGACAGCAAAGGCTTATATCAGTGTGCTTGGTGACAAGAAATCACAGGCTGATACACTTGCAGGACTTAAGTCAGCGGAGGGATATATACGCAGAACTCTCGCAAAGAACATCAATTTAAGAAATACACCTGCCATTACATTTATCATAGACCAGTCTATAGAGTATGGTGTTGAGATGTCTAAAAAGATTGATGAAGTAACAAAAAATCTCAAAGAGGATTAACAAAGAGGATTGATTATGACAGAGATTGATTCTATTTTAAAGGATGCACAATCAGTTGCCGTTTCCGGTCATGTGAGACCGGACGGCGACTGTGTCGGCTCAACACTTGCGGTATACAACTACATAAAGGATTATTATCCTGATATAAAGGCAAGGCTTTATTTAGAGCCAAGCCCGAACATCTTTAAGTTCATGCAAAGAGCAGATGAGATTGACAGCGGCTATGCGGATGATACAGTATACGATCTGTTCATAGCATGTGACTGCAGTGACACAGGCAGACTGGGAAGTGCAGCTAAGTATTTTGAGTCTGCAAAAAGGACACTTTGCATAGATCATCATGTCACAAACGGGGCCTTTGCAGACGCAAATTACATCTTTCCGGATGCGAGCTCAACCTGTGAGCTTGTGTTTGAACTTCTGCCGAAGGAGCGCATCACAATACAGATAGCAGAGTGTATTTACACAGGCATGGTGCATGATACAGGCGTGTTCCAGTATTCATGTACTTCAAAAAAGACTATGGATATAGCAGGCTCCCTGATGGAGATGGGCATTGATTATTCAAGGATAATCGATGATACATTTTATACAAAGACATTTGCTCAGAACAAGATTATGGGGCAGGCACTTTTGAATGCTGCTTTGTATCTGAATGGTGATGTTATATTGTCTGCAGTATCGCGCGCTGAGATGGAGAAGTATGATGTGCTACCAAAGCATCTTGATGGTATTGTAAATCAGCTGCGCGTGACAAAGGATATAAAGGTTGCTGTATTTCTCTACGAAAATGAGGATGGTACCTACAAGGGCAGCCTGCGCGTAAACGGTGATTATGATGTGGCAAAGGTTGCGTCGGTATTTGGCGGCGGTGGACATGTAAAGGCAGCCGGATTTACGATTGACGGACCGCTTGAGGTGGCAACAGACCGCATCCTTACGGCAATTAAGGATAATATTTAGGGAGAGATTCTTGGGCAGATGGTTAATGGAATAATCAATGTATACAAGGAAAAGGGCTATACAAGCTTTGACGTTGTGGCAAAGCTTCGAGGCATATTCCACCAGAAGAAGATTGGTCATACAGGTACACTTGATCCTGATGCGCAAGGCGTCCTTCCTGTCTGCCTTGGAAAGGCAACCAGAGTGTGTGACCTTTTGACAGATAAGGACAAGGTCTATAAAGCTGTGCTGCTTTTAGGACAGGAGACAGATACACAGGATATTTCAGGGCAGGTCTTAAATCAGGCTAAGGTCAATGTGACTGAGCAGGCGGTGTATGATGCAATATCACAGTTTATTGGCAGACAAAAGCAGGTGCCGCCAATGTATTCGGCTCTAAAGGTCAATGGGAAAAAGCTCTATGAGCTTGCCAGGGAGGGCAAGGTTATAGAGAGAAAAGCCAGGGATATCGAGGTGTTTGATATCAAGGTTGAAAGCATTGATTTACCGGAGGTTACGATGACGGTGCACTGTTCAAAGGGCACATATATCAGGACGCTGTGCAATGACATCGGAGAGAGGCTGGGTTGCCATGGCTGCATGAAGTCACTGCTTAGAGTAAGGGTAGCAGGCTTTGACTTAGAGCATGCACTTACACTTTCACAGATTCAGTCAAAGGTGGATGAAGGCTGCTTTGATATGGTGATGCCTGTTGACGGAGTATTCGAAAATCTGCCGGCAGTGCATACTGCTTCAGATGCTGATAAGCTTGTCAGAAATGGAAATAAAATTCCGGCAGTGCTTACGGATTATTTAAAACACAGTGCTGACTCTGATATAAGATACAGAGTATACAATCATGAGGGCATATTTGTCGGGGTGTATTCGTATCTTGATGAGACCGGTGAGTTTAAGCCGGTTAAGATTTTTATGGAATAGAATAGTATACAGATATTATGGAATATATAAGCAAAACTCTGGATTTTCATGTCAAGGAGCCGTCCGTCATCTCGTTTGGAAAGTTTGACGGGCTTCACAGAGGACATGAATTTCTGATGGAAAAGCAAATTGAACAGAGCAATCTGCATGGTTACAAGCGCATCATATTTACGTTTGACATTCCTCCCAAATCGGAGGTACTTGGCGTTGAGTCAAAGGTTATAATCACAAACGATGAAAAAGAGTATGTGTTTGAAAAATCAGGTATTGACTATCTGATAGAGTGTCCGTTTGTGCCACAGGTGATGACGATGGAGGCGGATGCGTTTGTCAGATGGATAGTTAAAAGTCTTAATGTCAAGTGTATCATTGTCGGAGATGATTTCCGTTTCGGGCACAACAGGGCAGGAGACCATCGGCTGCTTTCTGCGATGGCAGGAGAGCTTGGATACGAGCTTATTGTGGTGGACAAGATAAAGGATGGAGACAGGGATATAAGCAGTACCTATATCCGCGAGGAGATTGCGGCAGGACATATTAAAAAGGCGAATGAACTGCTGGGATATCCCTTTTTCATAAAAGGAAGAGTAGTGCATGGCAGAGCACTGGGCAGGACTATTGGCATTCCGACAGTCAACCTTTCAGTGCCGCACGATAAGCTGCTTCCACCAAAGGGAGTGTATATGTCAAGAGTTCTTGTCAGGGACAACTGGTACCTTGGTGTAACCAATATAGGATGCAAGCCTACTATAGAGGGCAAAAATCCAATCGGTGCAGAGACATATATCATAGATTTTGGGCAGGATGTTTACGGACAGGATATCATGGTAGAGCTTCATAAGTTCGTAAGACCTGAGATGAAGTTTGATTCAATAGAAGCGTTAAAGAGCCAGATGAGTGCAGATATCAATTATACAATCAATTATGCAGGCAGTCACACATTCTAGTGTGGCTGTTTTTTTGCGAAATTACCCAAAATAACGAAAAAATGACAAATATTACGGAAATATTACGGAGAAATATTGACATTTTAACAATTTGTGATATACTCGTAAACATGGGATTATGGATAGCATGAACTGGAGGCTATATGAAAAATAAATTAAAATTAGGACAGGCAGCAGGCGTTGTAGCGTTTGCTATTATTATAGGTGCTGTATCTATGAGTTCAAGCAGCACAGTAGATGCCAGAACATCATTAAAGGAAAACAGAACAGTCAATGCGGGGGTGGCCCTTGGTCTGACAGAGGCGGCAGATGCCACAGAGCTTCTCACAGCAGGGGTTACATCGGCTCTTACTTATTATGGAGCTGACGTATCGGTAGCGCAAAACGACAGCAATGTTGTTACTGCATCTGCTCAGGGTGCACAGGTTGGCAATACTGCACAGGAGACAGAACAGGCAAATGAGGCATCCCAGACACCGACAGCCGCACAGACCTGTGGTTACACAAATCTTGGTATGTCGGTTATCAGCAGCGGAAACTTAAATATCAGACAGGAAGCTTCGACAGACAGCGAGGTAATAGGAATACTTACCAATCACAATGCCTGTGAGCTTCTTGAGGATGCCGGAGACTGGTATAAGGTTACATCAGGCAAAGTGACAGGATATGTAAGCAAGCAGTATCTTGTGACAGGAGATGAGGCAGAGGCTATTGCAGAACAGGAGATTAAGACGGTTGCCACAGTAAATACGGAAACACTGAATGTGCGTGCAGAGAAGTCAACAGAGGCTGCGGTGCTTTCGCAGGTTGGAAATTCAGAGGCATTCACGGTTAATTCTGTCGCTGACGGCTGGGTTGAGATAAGTGTGGATGATTCGGTAGGATATATATCACAGGATTATGTGACACTGGCACAGGCACTTCCTACAGCAAAGACAATAGAGCAGGTGAAGTATGGTGACGGCGTATCAGATGTAAGGGCATCTGTTGTATCGTATGCGTTACAGTTTGTCGGAAACAGATATGTGTGGGGTGGTACAAGCCTTGAGAAGGGAGTTGACTGCTCAGGCTTCACAATGAGAATTCTTGGAAAGTATGGAATCTCATTACCGCATTCATCAAGAGCACAGCCTTCATACGGCACAAAAATCAGTGCATCTGAAGCAAAGCCGGGAGATTTATTCTTCTACGGAAGTGGAAGGAGTATCTCACATGTTGCAATTTATATCGGAAACGGACAGATTGTACATGCCAGCAACAAGCGTGATGGAATCAAGGTTTCAAATGCATATTACAGAAATCCGATTTGTGTCGCAAGATATTTGCCGGATTAATAAAAAAACAGTTTACAACAAATGCTTACTATGCTATACTGCATAAGTGTGGTTTTGCCCATGTTCGGTAGTTGGACACTCCGACCTATTGCTGAGCATCATACAGTTATCAGGGCGCATTATAATATAAGGAGGATCAACAATGATCGCAAAGGAAAAGAAACAGGCTATTATCGCAGAGTACGGTAGAACACCAAATGACACAGGTTCACCAGAGGTTCAGATTGCAATTCTTTCAGCAAGAATCGCAGAGTTAACTGAGCATTTCAAACAGAACCCAAAGGATCATCACTCAAGAAGAGGAATGTTAAAGATGATCGGTCAGAGACGTGGATTACTTGCATACCTTAAGGAGATTGATATCGAGAGATATCGTTCACTTATCGAGCGTTTAGGACTCAGAAAATAGTATTTTCTTTAGAGCGGAGTAATTATTATTCCGCTCTATTATTGTTTTTATTATTGTTTTTTGAAAAGCAGAAGTAAGCCGAGACCACTAAAGAGTGCATGAGCGTACATGTATTGTTTAGTAGTTTCGGAAGAGGAATACACTTCTGCAAAAGAATTTTAAGGAGAATTAATATGTACAAAAGTTATTCAATGGAACTTGCCGGCAGGACTCTTACTGTAGATATCGGAAGAGTAGCAGCTCAGGCAAACGGAGCTGTTTTTATCAAGTATGGTGATACAACAGTCCTTTCAACAGCTACAGCATCTGACAAGCCACGTGACGGTGTGGATTTCTTCCCACTCAGCGTTGAGTTCGAGGAGAAGATGTACTCTGTAGGAAAAATTCCGGGTGGTTTTAACAAGCGTGAGGGAAAGGCATCTGAGAACGCCATCCTTACAGATCGTGTAATTGACCGTCCTATGAGACCTCTTTTCCCAAAGGATTACAGAAATGATGTTACATTAAACAACCTTGTTATGTCAGTGGATCCTGAGTGCCGTCCTGAGATAGTTGCCATGATCGGTACAGCTTTAGCTGTTCACATCTCAGATATTCCGTTTGACGGACCATGTGCCATGACACAGATGGGACTTGTTGATGGTGAGTTTATCGTAAACCCTTCACAGAGGCAGTGGGATGAGGGCGATTTACAGCTCACAGTTGCTTCTACAAAGGAAAAGGTCATCATGATTGAGGCAGGCGCCAATGAGATTCCTGAGGATCAGATGATTGAGGCAATCTACAAGTGCCACGATATCAACCAGACAGTTATCGCATTCATGGATCAAATCCGTGATGAGATTGGCAAGCCAAAGCATGAGTATGAGAGCTGTGCTATTCCGGAGCAGATGTTTGAGGATATCAAGAAAATTGTTACTCCTGAGCAGATGGAGGAGGCAGTATTCACAGATGAGAAGCAGAAGCGTGAGGAAAATATAAGAGCTATCACAGAGCAGTTAGAGGAAGCCTTCGCTGATAATGAGGAGTACCTTGCAGTACTTGGTGAGGCTATTTACCAGTATCAGAAGAAGACAGTCAGAAAGATGATTTTAAAGGATCATAAGCGTCCGGACGGCCGTGCAATCAACCAGATCAGACCACTTGCAGCAGAGGTTGATTTGATTCCTAGAGTTCACGGCTCTGCAATGTTTACCCGTGGACAGACACAGATTTGTGATGTTGTAACACTTGCTCCTTTATCAGAGATTCAGAAAATCGACGGACTTGATGCAAATATCACAACAAAGAGATATATGCATCACTATAACTTCCCTGCATACTCTGTAGGAGAGACAAAGGTATCACGTGGACCGGGACGTCGTGAGATTGGACACGGAGCACTTGCTGAGAAGGCACTTGTTCCTGTACTTCCAAGCATTGAGGAGTTCCCATATACTATCCGTGCCGTATCTGAGACATTTGAGTCAAACGGCTCTACATCAATGGCTTCAACATGTGCATCATGTATGTCACTTATGGCTGCAGGTGTTCCGATTAAGGCTATGGTTGCCGGAATCTCATGCGGACTTGTAACAGGCGATACAGATGATGATTTCCTTGTACTTACAGATATCCAGGGTCTTGAGGATTTCTTCGGAGATATGGATTTCAAGGTAACAGGTACACATAAGGGTATTACAGCTATCCAGATGGATATCAAGATTCACGGACTTACAAGACCTATCGTTGAGGAGGCAATCGCGAGAACACGTGAGGCACGTCTCTACATCATGGATGAGGTCATGAGCAAGGCAATCGCTGAGCCTAGAAAAGAAGTAAATGAGTGGGCTCCAAAGATTGAGCAGATTACAATCGATCCATCAAAGATTGGTGATGTTGTCGGACAGAAGGGTAAGACAATCAATGAGATTATCGACAGAACCGGTGTCAAGATCGATATCACAGATGATGGCGCTGTTTCAGTTTGCGGAACAGATAAAGAGATGATTGCAAAGGCAATCGACATGATTAAGATTATCACAACTGATTTTGAGCAGGGACAGATCCTTGAGGGAACAGTTGTAAGCATCAAGGAGTTCGGTGCTTTCATCGAATTTGCTCCTGGCAAAGAGGGAATGGTTCACATTTCTAAGATTGCAAAAGAGAGAATCAACAGAGTAGAGGATGTACTCACACTTGGAGACAAGGTAAAGGTTGTTTGCCTTGGCAAGGACAAGATGGGAAGAATCAGCTTCTCTATGAAGGATGTAAAAGAGGATTAATTAATATACGTTAAAGTATAACAATAATATCCAAGTAAAGGGCTGCACGCAGGTGCAGTCCTTTTAATATATGAAATTATAGTAAGGTGATATGATGTAAGGCAAAACAGGTGCGTCTGTGTCATATTGTGAAAACGAATCATATACTAAATTAAAAAATAAAATAATAATGAAAAATGCGAAATATAGTATAAATGCAAATCTGGTATATAAAAATGGATATAGTGGTAAAAATGTCAATATAGCAGTGCTTGATACGGGTGTGTTTAAACACAAACAGCTTGATGGGTGTATAAAGCACTTTATGGATTTTGTGGGTGGAAAGGAGACATGTTATGACGATAACGGGCATGGTACACATGTGTGCGGTATATTATCGGCTGCAGATATAGGCATGGCTCCGGGGGCAGGACTATATGTGTTTAAGGTGCTTGATTATCTTGGCATGGGGCAGACATCGGATTCAATTCGTGCACTTAAGTATATAAAAGAAAACTGCGTCAGACTTAATATAAAAATACTCAACTTCTCTGTAGGATATCTGCCATGTTCTGATACAGCAGAGCGTATTAAGATATTGAAGCTGATAGATGAATTGTGGGATATGGGAGTGGTAGTTGTTGCAGCAGCGGGCAACTACGGCCCGGCACCGTTTTCTGTAACTGTGCCGGGAATTTCAAGAAAAATAATAACAGTCGGAAGCTTTGATGATATAAGAAGTGGCAAAGGTCCTACCGACTGTTGTATTGTAAAGCCTGAGATTCTGGCTCCCGGGCATGATATCATAAGCCTTGGAACGAGGGATGGCACATATGTAAGAAAAACAGGTACTTCAATGGCTACACCGATTGTGTCAGGTGCCATAGCACTTCTATTGGAAAAAAATCCAAATATTAGACCGGAGGCGGTTAAGCTAGCCCTGTATAATACATGTGACAGGGCAGGGGATAGTCACAAAGGCTCGTGGGGGATTATAAATGTTGATAAATTGGTGGGAATATTATAATATGTATTAGAGATTTATTATAGATAATATAGGAAATATTAGGTTGTATAATTGTAATTTCATGGTAGGGCTTAAATGAGAAAAATATTACAAAGACTGCTTTCAAAGCTTTTTATAGTTTCGACAATAATAATCATACAGATGATATGGTGGTTCTTTTTGTTTTATACGGCATCTGTTGCCAGCAGGGTGTTTCAGGATCTGCTGTATGTGGCAGCCATATTGCTTTCGCTTTATATTGTCAACAGGCGGATGAAAATGTATATAAAAATGTCATGGATATTTTTGATACTGAGTGTTCCAATCGTTGGTATTCCGTGCTATTTCTTTTTCGGAAGACCGGAGCTTACGTCGAAGACACAGAAAAGAATGGCGAGAATTGTGGAAGCATATGCGCCGCTTCGTCCTGAGAACGAGCTGCTAAATGAGACTCTCAGACAGACAGATATGGATGCATACAGACAAAGCAGGCTTATCACTCAAAATCAGAAATATCCACTGTATGCGGAGGACTGCACAGAGTACTTTAAATCAGGTGAGGAGGCTTTTGAGAGCATTTTAAAAGATTTAAGGTCAGCTGAAAAGTTTATCTTTATGGAGTATTTCATAATCGGCAGTGGCGTTATGCTTGATCAGATACTTGATATACTCAAAGAAAAGGTAAAGCATGGAGTTGTGGTGAGAATCATATATGATGATTTTGGCAGCATAAATGCCATTCCGTCACATTTTATAAAGGAGATGGAGAGCATCGGAATACAGACCAGACGCTTCAATCCATATAAGCCCATGCTTTCAGTAATTATGAATGACAGGGATCATAGGAAGATACTGGTGATAGACGGACGTGTGGCGCATACCGGTGGTTACAATATAGCAGATGAGTATATCAACAAAAAAATCAGGTTTGGTTACTGGAAGGATGCCGGTATCCGTGTGGAGGGAGAGTGTGTAAACAGTTTCACAACGATGTTCCTTGAGATGTGGAATTATATCAATAAGGACAATGCAGTACATGATGAATTTCTGAATCCACACAATACCTTCAGCCCGTCAGAGGAAAGCGGTTTTGTCCAGCCGTTTTGCGATTCTCCACTTGAGCATGATGATGTAGGAGAGAATCTTTATGTGAGTATCATCTCAAGAGCTAAAAAATATGTTTATATTTTTACACCATATCTGATACTTGGAACGGAGCTGTCACATGCTATGATATCGGCAGCCAGGTCAGGTGTTGATGTGCGTATTGTTGTACCTGAGATTCCCGATAAAAAGCTCATTTATCTGCAGACAAAAGCCAATTTCAGACCTCTTATCGAGGCGGGGGTAAGGATATATCTGTACACACCCGGCTTTATACATTCAAAGTGTATAGTGGCAGATGATGATACTGCGATAGTTGGCACATGCAATCTGGATTTCAGGAGCATGTATTGGAATTTTGAGGATTTTGTATACATGTACAGGACTCAGTGCATCGGAAAAATAAAAGAGGATGCGATAGAGACGTTTGCGGTTTCAGAGGAGGTGTATGAGGAAAGCACAAATGATATCTCATTTGCAGGCAGGCTGCTGCAGAGTATTTTGCAGCTTTTTGCACCGCTTTTGTAAATGTGTCTGTAAAGCGTCTGATAAAAATCTGTTGAATAATGTTACAAGTTGTAATATAATAATCCAAGCGATTGCGTAAGCAACGCACGAAGAAACTGAATATGTAGCATAAAGGTGTCGGAGCAGACAAGCATTTGAATCTGATTTATGACAGGCGATGTGAAGCTGGCTCCGGTGAAAAGGGAAACAGGTGCAAATCCTGTACGAACTCGTCACCGTAATTAAGGAGTGACGGCCGATAGGTCACTGGGCAACCGGGAAGACGGCCGAAGCAATGATATATAAGCCGGGAGACCTGCCTTTGTGTTGTACGGAAACAATAGTGTTTCAAGCCACGAGTAACTGGCTGTACGTGATGAAATAATTATAATTACAGACAAGGTTATGATAGCCGTATAGTCTGGGTTAGAAAGATTTTGACATGTATAGCTCTTTGACATAATAGTACAAAGAGCTTTTATTTTTGACGCTTTAAATGTTTTCGTCTTACATATTTAAAACATGTGCAGCTTAATAGCTGCAAGGAGAATGAAAAGGAGAAAACATGAAAAAGAAATTAGTAGTAGTACTGATGGCAGCAGTTATGGCTATGACAGCAGTGACCGGCTGTGGAAGCAAGGCAGATGATGCAAAGAATGGTACACAGGCATCTAAGGCTTCAGAGAGTGAGACAAGCGCAAACGCAGATCAGGAGGCAGCAATGCATGTGGCAGATTTAATCGATGCAATCTACGTGCAGGAGAGAACAGATGATACAGACAAGCAGTGCAAGGAGGCTAAGGAGGCCTGGGACAAGCTCACAGACGCACAGAAGGAGCTTGTAGAGGGAGAAAATGCTGATCCTGACTATTTCGGCAGAGATACAGGCGATGCTTCAAAGGATGATCCGAGAAACCAGGATGATATCGGCGAGAACGAGATCCTTGTAGTAAGCTTTGGTACATCCTTCAACGACAGCCGTGTGGCTGATATCAAGGGTGTGGAGGATGCAATAGCAGCTGCAAATCCTGACTGGTCAGTCAGAAGAGCCTTCACAGCACAGATTATCATCAATCATGTACAGGCAAGAGATGACGAGAAGATTGACAATATGGATCAGGCACTTGAGCGTGCAGTCAAAAATGGTGTAAAGAATCTTGTGGTACAGCCTACACACCTGATGCATGGCGCAGAGTATGATGAGCTTTCAGAGGCTGTAGAGAAGTATAAGGATAAATTTGAGTCTGTAAAGATTGCAGAGCCACTCCTCGGTGAGGTTGGAAGTGATGCAACAGTTGTAAATGAGGATAAAAAGGCCGTTGCAGAAATTCTTACAGAGGAAGCAGTAGAAAAGGCAGGCTATGACAGCCTTGATGCTGCAAAGGAAGAGGGCACAGCATTTGTATTTATGGGACATGGAACAAGCCATACAGCAAAGATTTCATACAGCCAGATGCAGAGCCAGATGACAGCTTTGGGTTATGAGAACGTATTTATCGGAACTGTAGAGGGTGAGCCGGAGGATACATCATGTGAGTCTGTCATTGAGAAGGTGTCAGCCGCTGGCTACAAGAACGTCATTCTTCGTCCGCTTATGGTTGTTGCAGGAGACCATGCCAACAATGATATGGCAGGAAGTGATGATGATTCATGGCTTTCACAGTTTAAGGCATCAGGAAAGTTTGATAAAATCGATACACAGATTAACGGACTTGGTGAGATTGAGGGTATCCAGAAGCTTTATGTTGAGCATACAGCGGCTGCCATGAGCAAGTAGCAGTTACTTAAATGTATAGTGGGGAAGCTATAAAATAACAGGAGCAGTATATCAGACATGAGAAAATTATTCAGAAACAAGTTTACTTATATCGTTGCAATGACACTGGTTTGTGCCATGAGCTTGGCAGCCTGCGGTAATAAGAATGCAAAAGCTGAAACAGAAAGCAAAAAAGCAGTGCAGAACGCGACAGAGAGCACAAAAAAGGCTGAAAAAACAGAAAAGATAGCACTTTCAGATGGTACATATACAGCAGAGTTTACTACAGACAGCTCAATGTTTCATGTGAATGATGCATATGACAACAAAGGTACACTCACCGTGAAGGATGGCAAGGCAACAATACATGTTGCTCTTACATCCACACACATTGTAAATCTCTTTTTGGGAACAGCAAAGGATGCCTCAAAGGACAAGGCTGAGCTTTTGGAGCCAACTGTTGAGACTGTCGATTATGGAGATGGCACAACTGAGGAGGTCAATGCGTTTGATATACCGGTTCCTGTTTTGGATGAGGAATTTGACCTTGCACTTATCGGTACAAAGGGCAAATGGTATGACCACAAGGTAAAGGTCTCAAATGCCACACCTGCGGACGCAGATGCAAGCGTATCGGAGAGCGCAGGAAAAGAGCTTCCTGACGGAACATACAATATCAATCTCGATTTCGAGGGCGGAAGCGGTAAGGCGAGCATTGCATCACCGGCTGAGGTGACAATAAGCGGTGGAGCCGCTACTGCAACAGTGCAGTGGAGCAGTCCAAACTATGACTATATGATAGTTGACGGACAGAAATACATGCCTGTAAATACAGACGGCAATTCTGTATTTGAAATTCCGGTTAAGCTTGATACACCTATGCAGGTTATCGGAGATACAGTTGCTATGAGCAAGCCGCACGAGGTTGAGTACACACTCACCTTCCATTCAGATTCTGCTACAGAAGTGCTTGGTGAGGATGGAGAATAATTAAGCTATGCATGGAAGAAAAAAGATAATTATATATATATTGATATCAATTATAGGACTGTTCTGGCTGTCAGGCTGTGACAGTCCTTCTTCCGATTCAGGGAATACCGAATCGAAGGCTGAGGCAGAGGCACAAAACGGTCTTATATATAAGAGCAGTATGAAGCTTTTATATGCAAAGAATTTTTCTGTTGACTATTATGAGGGTGGATACAAGATACTTACGACAAAGGACGGTACCAAAATACTTACCGTGCCAAAGGGCAGAAAGACTCCAAAGGATATTGACAAGGATATTATTGTATTGAAGGAGCCTGTAAGTGATTTGTATCTGGTCGCATCAGGGGTGATGGATATGTTTGACAAGCTTGATGCAGTGGACACTATTAAATTTTCGGGGCTAGACAGTGACGGCTGGTACATTGACAGTGCAAGAAAGGCTCTTGAAAGTGGCAGGATGCTATATGCTGGCAAATATTCAAAGCCCGATTATGAGCTTTTGGTGTCAGAAAACTGTTCTCTTGCCATAGAAAATACTATGATTACCCATTCGCCGCAGGTAACTGAAAAGCTTAAAAGCTTTGATATCCCTTCAATAATCGAGTACTCAAGCTATGAGGAGGAGCCGCTTGGAAGAGTGGAGTGGGTGAAGTTCTTTGGAGCACTCACAGACCGGGATGAAAAGGCCGATGAGCTCTTTAATGAGCAGGTGGATATTGTAAATCGCATCGCAAAGACAGATGGTACCGATACGGATGATGCCACAAAAAGTGATACAGTTGCATTTTTCTATATCACATCCAATGGACAGGTTCAGGTGCGCAAAAGCACAGATTATGTGCCAAAGATGATTTCACTTGCCGGTGGAGAATATATTTTTGATGCATCAAATGACGACGATACAGGCAGGTCAACCATGAATATGCAGCTTGAGGATTTCTACAATGGAGCAATAGATGCTGACTATCTGATATATAACAGTGCGATAGACGGCGGTGTGAAGAATCTGAATGAGCTTTTGGACAAGTGCCCGGTGCTTGCCGATTTTAGGGCAGTCAAAGACGGCAATGTATTTTGCACCACGAACGATATGTATCAGCAGTCTATGTCCATCGGATATATGATTGATGATATGCATTCGATGATTACAGGTGCACCCGACAGCGGCATGAAATATCTGTTTAAGCTCAGATAACTGTGATTTGTGGAATGTGTGTGGTGGGCTGAATTGTTACCGGATATGACAGAATGCAGGAAAATCAATAGCACAAAAAGATAAAAATCGGAGCTACAACATGGAAAAAACCAGAAAAATAAGGTGTTTTACAACATTTATTATTCTTATAATCTTAATTATCATATTGCTTATCATGAATGTGTGCATAGGAACTGTACACATATCGTTTAAGGCTGCATTTGTGACACTTTATGACCACTCAGACAGGGTAGGACGTATTGTGTGGGATATCCGCATGCCAAGAGCTATCGCAGCGATGATACTGGGTGGGGCATTAGCGCTTGCAGGCTATCTTTTGCAGACTTTTTTTCATAATCCAATCGCGGGACCTTTTGTACTTGGCATATCATCGGGAGCCAAAATGGTCGTGGCACTTGTTATGGTATTTTTACTTGGAAATGCCATACGTGTGAGCTCACTGGCCATGATTGCAGCAGCGTTTTTGGGAGCAATGCTTTCAATGGGCTTTGTGCTTATCATTTCAAGAAAGGTAAGCAGCATGTCAATGCTTGTGGTGAGCGGTGTCATGATTGGCTACATATGCTCTGCGGTGACTGAGTTTGTGGTGACATTTGCAGATGATTCCGACATAGTAAACCTGCATAACTGGTCAAGGGGAAGCTTTTCGGGCATGACCTGGGACAGCGTTGGGGTGATGAGCATTGTGGTGGGAATCACATTTATTTTTGTTTTTCTCATGTCAAAGCCACTTATGGCATATCAGCTCGGAGAGTCATATGCCGTAAATCTGGGTGTAAACATAAAGCGTATCCGGGTGCTTCTGGTATTGCTTTCAAGCCTGCTTTCCGCATGTATAGTGGCGTTTGCGGGACCGATATCGTTTGTCGGAATAGCCGTGCCACACATAGTAAAAAGCATGCTAAAGAGCACAAAGCCTATATATATGATACCGGCCTGCTTCCTTGGGGGAGCGGTGTTCTGCCTGTTTTGTGATTTGCTTGCGAGGATGATGTTTGCGCCTACGGAGCTTAGTATCAGCACGGTTACGGCAGTATTTGGTGCACCGGTAGTGCTGTTTATCATGATAAGACGCGGCAAGGAGAAAAATGTCTGATGGAATATTATTTTACTGCACAAAAGCTGGCCGTTGGATATGATAACAGGCCGCTTATTGAAAATATTGATTTTTCCCTGAAAAGGGGAGAGATTCTCACATTAATCGGGCCAAACGGTGCCGGTAAATCGACTATTTTAAAAAGTATTGCAAGACAGCTTTCGCTTGTGAGCGGTACGATATATCTTGATAAAAGTGATGTAGTGACGATGAATGGCAATGAATTTGCAAAGAAAATGGCTGTTGTGCTCACCGATAAGCTAAAGACGGAGCTTATGACCTGCTATGATGTGGTTGCGACGGGCAGATATCCATACACAGGCCGGTTCGGAGTACTTTCGGACGAGGACAAAAAGGCTGTGGATGAGGCGATGGAGCTGGTCAATGTATCACAGATAAAAGATAAGGATTTTACAAAGATAAGCGATGGTCAAAGGCAGCGCGTCATGCTGTCACGGGCTATATGTCAGCAGCCGGAGATTATAGTGTTAGACGAGCCTACCTCGTATCTTGATATAAAGTACAAGCTTGAGTTTTTATCAATACTTCAAAGGCTTAAAAGACGGAAGAATCTTACGGTTATCATGTCGCTCCATGAGCTTGATATGGCAAAGCGTGTGTCAGACCATATTTTGTGTATAGATGGCAGATATGTGGACAGATACGGAACTCCCGAGGAGGTATTTACTGACCAATATGTTTCAGGGCTTTTTGGAATTACGGCAGGAAGCTTTGACGAAACAGGAGAGGATTTAGAGCTGGAAAAACCGGATGGAAGGGCGAGGATATTTGTCATAGCAGGAGGAGGCCTGGGCAGAAAAAGCTTCAGGAGCTTACAGCGAAAGGGTATCCCGTTTGCGACAGGAATCATCTATGAAAATGATCTGGATTATCCTGCGGCAAAGGCGCTTTCTGCTGAGATTGTCAGCGCAAGAAGCTTTGAGCCTGTAGACGATGCCCTTATTGAAAAGGCAAAGGAGCTTATTGATGCATGCGAGGGCGTTATATGTGACAGAACAGAGTTTGGCACATATGAGCAGTTTAACAGCAGACTTTATGAGTATGCAGTCTCTACAGGAAAAATTATAAAAATTCCTTTTCTTGAGGAACAATTGGCACAGCTTTAAGGAAGTTACTGTTCACACTACAGTTTAATATTCATGATAAAGCTACCACATAAATTCAGACAGCAGGTATATATATGGCAAAGGTAATTATGGTACAGGGTACAATGTCCAATTCAGGCAAGAGCTTTCTTGTCGCGGGCTTGTGCCGTATTTTCAGACAGGACGGATACAGGGTGGCACCGTTTAAATCACAGAACATGGCGCTCAACTCTTATATAACAGACGAAGGACTTGAGATGGGACGGGCCCAGGTGATGCAGGCTGAGGCAGCAGGCATTAAGCCTATGGTGTGCATGAATCCTATTCTTTTAAAGCCCACAAATAACACAGGCTCACAGGTGATTGTAAACGGAAGGGTGCTTAAGAACATGCCGGCGAGAGAGTATTTTGCATACAAGAAAACTCTCATACCGGATATAAAAAAGGCATTTAAAAAGCTTGAGGAGTATGCTGATATCATAGTGATTGAGGGCGCCGGAAGCCCGGCGGAGATAAATCTGAAGGAAAATGATATTGTAAACATGGGGCTTGCGCATATGGTGGATGCACCGGTGTTGCTCGTTGGTGATATCGACAGAGGTGGCGTTTTTGCGCAGCTGCTTGGTACACTTATGCTTTTAACCGATGAGGAAAAGAATCGTGTCTGCGGGCTTATTATCAATAAATTCCGTGGAGACAAGACGATCCTTGACCCGGGGATACAGATGCTTGAGGAGAGAGGCGGGGTGCCTGTCACCGGAGTGGTGCCATATATGGATGTACAGCTTGAGGATGAGGACAGCCTGACAGAGCGCTTTGACAAAAAGACAGATGGGCTTATTGATATAGCGGTCATCAGATATCCGAGAATATCAAATTTCACGGATTTCAATGTCTTTGAGCAGATGTCCGAGGTAACAGTGAGGTATGTGTCGACAGTAAATGAGCTGCGTCATCCGGATATAGTATTTCTGCCGGGAAGCAAGAATACGATGGGAGATCTTTTGTGGATGAGACAAAACGGACTTGAGGCCGCTGTAAAAAAACTCTCCTGTGAGATACCTGTTTTTGGAATATGCGGAGGCTATCAGATGCTTGGGGCTTCAATAGCCGACCCCGACGGTGTTGAGGAGGGCGGATATATGCGTGGCATGGAGCTTCTTCCTATAGATACCGTTTTAAAAGACAGCAAGACACGGCTTCAGACAAGCGGTGAAATAGCACATGTAGATGGTGTATTGAGCAGGCTTTCAGGCTGTCACTTTCTGGGCTATGAGATACATATGGGTAAGAGCGCATATAGCGCAGCTTCAGATGAGCAGGGGGCTTGTGCTGACAGGAAAAATGAGTTAAATAATGTCATATCTGATGGCAGAAATGTGTATGGCTCGTACATCCACGGCATTTTTGATACTGCAGAGGCAGCCAGAGTGATAGTGGATTATATTGCCGATAAAAAGGGCATTGATGTGAATGACAGCGCTATTTTAAGCTATAAGAGCTTCAAAGAAAAACAGTATGACAGGCTTGCGGACACACTGAGGGAGTATCTGGATATGGATGCAGTGTACGGCATGCTTCGTGAGGCAAAATATGATTGAAAACAATATTATTTCTGACCATTTTACAGTTGAAGAATTAAAAATAACGCCACCTGATGTAAAAATTTACAAAAAAATCCGTTCAAACTGGGATTCGGTGGCAAAGCCGCTCGACGGCATGGGTGATTTTGAGTTTTTAACGGCTAAGATTGGTGCTGTTTTGGGAGATGAAAATATAGATATCTCAAAAAAGACGGTCATAATTATGTGTGCGGATAATGGTGTGGTCGCTGAGGGCATCAGCCAGTCCGGACAGGATGTGACACTTGCAGTTGCAAAATCCATGGCAAGGAAGGCTTCATCTGTCGGACGCATGGCAATGACTGCAGGGGCTGATACAATTCCTGTGGATATAGGAATAAACAGTGACGAGAGTGTTAAGGGGCTGCTTCAAAGAAAGGTGCGCATGGGCACGAGAAACTTTGCAAAAGAGCCTGCCATGACAAGGGCTGAGACACTTGAAGCGATTGCAGCAGGTATAGAAATAGTGCGTGGGTGTAAGGCAGACGGCTGCAGAATTATTGCAACCGGTGAGATGGGTATAGGAAACACCACCACAAGCGCGGCAATGGCAGCCGCCATGCTAAGGTGCGATGTGGCCACAGTGACAGGAAGAGGAGCAGGCCTAAACGACAGTGGACTTGAGAGAAAAATCCGTGTAATTGAAAGCGCAATAGAAAAGTATGATTTATATAATAAGGACACCTTTGAGATACTTATGACAGTCGGAGGACTCGATATTGCAGGACTTGTCGGAGTGTGTATAGGCGGTGCATTATACCATATTCCTGTTGTGCTCGACGGAGTGATAAGCATGGTTTCTGCGTTGGCAGCAGGAAGGCTTCTTTCCGGAGTTACTGATTTTATCATTCCATCCCATGAGGGCAGGGAGCCTGCCGTGGCGCTTTTGTGTGAGGCACTTTCCGTAAAGCCGGTCATAAGAGCATCCCTTGCGCTTGGAGAGGGAACTGGTGCCGTGATGATGTTTGCGCTTTTGGATATGGCACTTAGCGTATACAAAGGCCGGACAACCTTCGACGATATCTCGGTATCACAGTATGAGAGGTACGTATAGATGATTACACTTATAACAGGCGGCAGCGGTAGCGGCAAATCAGCATATGCAGAAAAGTATATTTGTCACGTGTCAAATGAAAAGGGATACAAAGAAAAATATTACATTGCTACCATGCAGGTATTTGATGATGAGGGACAGCGGAAGATAGACAGGCACAGAAGACTTCGTGCCGGAAAAGGCTTTATTACCATCGAGCAGCCTCGTGATATCCAAAATGCGGTTTCTAAGCTGCAATCAGAAAGCAGTTTAAAAACCGGGCGGTCAGCACTGCTTGAGTGTATGTCAAACCTTGTGGCAAATGAGATGTTTCCACCTGTAGATGCTTCCGGTATGCAGGCTGCCGAAGCCAAAAAAGAGGCTTTGGATGACCCTGAAAATATGAAGGATTATGAGACTGCTCAAATCAGCCATGTGAGTAAAAAGGTGTTAAAAGAGGTAAGTATCTTAAGTGAAAATGTTGCGGAGCTTGTAATTGTGACAAACAATGTATTTGAAGACGGAGTCTGCTATGATGAATCAACGATGAATTACATAAAGGCAATGGGTATTGTAAACAGAGGGCTTGCTGCGATGGCAGAGCGTGTCGTTGAGGTGGTTGCAGGCATTCCTGTTGCGGTTAAGTGAAGCAGTGTGGAGGTTAAGTGTATTATGAAGTTAATAAGGTCGTGCATAGTATCTTTTTCCATGTATTCAAAGATACCTATGCCACAATTTAAATGGAATGATGATGACATGAAGTACATGCTGGTATTCTTTCCATGGATAGGAGCTGTGATTGGACTGCTTCTTATGCTTTGGAGATATATATACTCTCATTTTGGAGTGGCGGATATCTGCTATGTATGCATAGGCGCACTCATTCCGATAGCGGTTACGGGAGGCTTTCACATAGATGGTTTTATGGATACAATGGATGCATTTCATTCATACAAACCGCGGGAGGAAAAGCTTGCAATACTTAAGGATTCACATATAGGAGCGTTTGCCGTTATAATGCTTGCAGCCTACGGATTATTATTCATGGGAGCTTTTTCTCAGATAATGGATGATAAAGCATTTATTGTTTTTTGTGCAGGCTTTTTCATCGCAAGATGCTTAAGCGGAATAGCTGTTGTGTCATTTAAATCGGCAAAAAGCGATGGACTGTTATTTATGTTTGCGGACACTGCACACAGAACGATCGTGAGGGCAGCACTATACATCCAGCTTGCACTGTGTATAGCTGTTTTACTCATTGTGTCACTGCCTTATGCGGTGGCCATGATTATTGTGGCAGCACTTAGCTTTTGGTATTATTATGTGAAAACAAAAAAGGAGCTTGGCGGCATCACAGGCGATACAGCAGGGTATTTTGTGTGTATATGTGAGTGCGCCATGGCAGTGGCTCTGGGTGGTGTCTCTTTTATTATTTAGTATATTTGTTTTGAATATAGGAATGGTACGGATAAGAATTTTGATAAAAGTTGTACTATGAATTTTAAACTTTGGAATTGGAGAAAATATGAAGCTTGTGATAGGCGGAGTGGCACAGGGAAAGCTTGATTATGTGCTCGAAAATATGATAGAAAAAACAGAAAAATATGATGTGTACGACTGCTTTTTTCTAAAAGATAATGCCTGCAATGATAAGGCATCAAACATGGAATGGCCATGGGATTTTGCAGTTGATGATGAGCGGATATTAATAATTGATAAATTCCATTATTTTATCAGGGCTGTGCTTGAGAAAAATCTTCCACTGCAGGAATATATTTTGAAATTTATGCAATTTGCAGAGGAAAATAAGGATACAATAGTCATTGCTGATGAGATTGGAAACGGCATAGTGCCTCTTGATGCGTTTGAGAGAGAGTACAGGGAGCAGACAGGCAGAGCAGAGATACTGCTTGCAAAAAAAGCAGACGAGGTAGTTCGCGTAATATGTGGAATCGGTCAGAAAATAAAATAAACTGTATTTTTATAAGACACGGCTGCACTGTCTCAAACAGAGAACACAGATATCTGGGAAGGACAGATGAGCCACTCGATGAAGCCGGAGTTTTTGAACTAGAAAATGCGCTAAATAATGGTGTATACAGGGCTTTGGAGGAAAATAGCTTAAAGGAGCAGATAATTATTACCAGCCCAATGAGGCGCTGCAAACAGACGGCAGAGATTATTTTGCCGGTTTCACAGTACCATAAAATTCATACCGTAAAAGAGCTTGCAGAGATGGATTTCGGTGAATGGGAGCTAAAAAGCTATAAGGAACTTAGCACAGATATCCGTTTCAGGGACTCATATCAGGCGTGGATTGACAGTGGTGGAACACTTGCCTTTCCAAACGGAGAGAGCAGAAAAGAGTTTTGCAAAAGAAGTATATGTGGCTTTGAGAGGGCACTCACACAAGCATTAGAGCTTAAGAGGGCTATTCCTGATAAAGAGATACAAATAGTATTTTTTGTGCATGGAGGGACTATCATGGCGATAATGAGCCATTACTGTGATATGGATTACTATGATTACCAGGTGAAAAACGGCTGTGGCTACTCGTGTGAGGTGGCGGTTGAGGGCAATGAGATTGTGTTTAATGAAATAGTGCCCATATCGCTATGATTTATTTAAGAAGGACTAACATATGTGTTATCATATTTTTGCATTTATAGCAGGCTTTGTGCTTGATTTATTAATAGGAGATCCGCATTTTATACCGCATCCGGTCAGGCTTATCGGCTCACTCATTTCTTTTCTCGATAAGAGGCTTAATTGTGATGCCGGATATAATATCTCTGAAAAAAAATTAAATCTAATAAAATATAAAAGAGGCATGCTTCTTGCTTTTACTGTAATTTTTGCAACTTTTGCAATGTCGGTAATTATTATTGTGGCTGCATACAGCATAAATCTGTATGCCGGGGTAATAGCAGAGGCTGTCATGACGTGGCAGATTCTTGCCACAAAGTGTCTTCGTGTGGAGAGCATGAGGGTGTATGATGCGCTAAGGACAGATGGAGTTGATGCAGGAAGAAGGGCTGTTTCCATGATTGTTGGCAGAGATACATCTGTGCTTGATGCAGCAGGTGTCACAAGGGCGGCAGTTGAGACGATAGCTGAAAATACATCTGACGGAGTGATTGCACCTATGCTTTATACGGCAATCGGCGGGCCGGTGCTTGGCTTTGTATACAAGGCTGTGAATACGATGGATTCGATGCTTGGCTACAAAAATGATAAATATATGTATTTTGGCAGATTTGCTGCAAGGCTTGATGATGTGGTCAATTTCATACCGGCAAGAATCAGTGCATATCTGATGATTGCTGCGGCATTTATCGGTGGTAGGCATTTTGATGGCAAAAATGCATACCACATCTTTAAAAGAGATCGTTTCAATCACGCAAGCCCAAACTCAGCCCAGACAGAGTCCGTATGTGCGGGAGCTTTAAGGGTGCAGCTTGCGGGTGATGCAGTGTATTTTGGGAAGCTTGTGAAGAAAAAATACATAGGAGACGGTCTGCGTGAGATAGAGTATGAGGATATAAAGCGTGCAAACAGGCTGATGTATATTACTGCGTTTTTGTGTGAGCTTTTATCTGTGGCGGTTATGAGTCTTGTTTTAATATTGCTTTGAATATGGAAGAATTGATGTAAGAATTGATGGAGGACTTGAATGAAAAGCATCCATGGCGGTGACATATACAACAATAAAGTAAATATGGATTTTTCGGTAAATATCAATCCTCTTGGCATACCACATTCTGTTAAAGAGGCTATGAGTGATGCACTTTCGTATGCAGACAGATATCCCGACATGGCGTGCAGTGGCCTTAAAAAAGCGATATCAGAGTATTTCACTCAGCAAGGTTGCAGCATACAAAGCGAGGATGTAATTCCCGGAAACGGAGCCTCAGAGCTTTTTATGGCGATAGCTCATGCCATAAAACCAAAAAAAGCAGTACTTCCGGCCCCAGGCTTTTTCGGTTATGAGCATGTGCTTCGTGCAGTCGGCTGTGATATCGGATATTTCCTGCTGGATGAGCAGAGTGATTTTTCTCCTGCTGCACGGCGGGATGCTTTAATGGATATGCTTACAGATGATACAGATATATTTTTTATCGCAAATCCAAACAATCCGACAGGGTATCTTGCAGACAGCACTTTCATGAAGCAAATAATAGGGCATTGCAAACAAAAGCATATTTATGTGGTGGCAGATGAATGCTTCATGGGCTTTTGTGAAAAAAATTATTCTGTTTTGTCACTTTTATGTGACTATGACAATCTGATTGTTGTAAGAGCCTTTACCAAGCTTTTTGCTATTCCGGGAGTAAGGCTTGGATATATGCTCAGTAAAAATGAGGCAGTAAGACAAAAGGTTCAAAGAAATCTGCCGGAGTGGAACGTGTCTGTCCTGGCACAGATGGCAGGAGCGGCATGCATTAGGGAATCAGAGTATATTAAAGAAACGGCATCGTATGTGAGCGGACAAAGAAGGCTGCTGTCAGATGGACTAAAAAAGCTTGGTTTTAAGGTATATAAAAGTGATGCTGATTTCATACTGTTTTACAGCAAGCTTCCATTATATGATATACTGCTTAATAAGGGAATACTGATACGGGACTGCTCCAACTATGTGGGGCTTTCACAAGGGTATTTTCGTGTGGCAGTAAAGACTTATGATGAAAATGTAAGATTATTGAAAGTGATAGGTGAGTATATTGAAAAAAATTAAACAGTTAGAGCCGATGGAGATTGAAAAGAGGAGCTTTGAGATAATTTCACATGAGCTGTCTGAAATGCAGATTACGCTGCCTGCTGATCAGGAGATGATAACAAAAAGAGTCATACACACGAGTGCTGATTTTGATTATATACAGACGCTTAAATACTCTAAGGACGCCGTTGCTATTGCAAAAAGGCTGATATCAGAGGGCGCTGATATAGTGACCGATACCAACATGGCTCTTTCAGGCATAAATAAAAAATATCTGGCAAAATTCGGCGGACAGGCGCACTGCTTTATGGCTGATGATGAGGTCGCTCTTATTGCAAAGGAGAAAAAGACAACGCGCGCGGCAGTAAGCATGGAGTTTGCATCAAGGATAGATAAGCCTGTGATTTTTGCGATAGGAAATGCACCGACAGCGCTTATAGAGCTGTACGATATGATAGAAAAAGGAATATATAAGCCTGCATTTGTAATCGGTGTGCCGGTGGGCTTTGTCAATGTGGAGGCAGCCAAGGAGCTTATTATGGAGACCGGAGTGCCATACATAGTAAATGTCGGACGAAAGGGTGGAAGCAATATTGCAGCTGCCATATGCAATGCGCTGATTTACAGTCTGGTTGATAGAGGCTGATGCATGAGGAAATTTAGTGATTATGAGATACGGATTTACCACAGGAAGCTGTGCTGCGGCGGCATCAAAGGCGGCAGCATATATGCTTTTAACCGGAAAGGCTAAAAACAAAATAACGATTCAGACACCTAAGGGAATAGCTTACACGGCTGATATCACCGACATAAAAAGAAGTGAAAATGAGGTAAGCTGCGCAGTGATAAAGGATGGAGGGGATGACCCGGATGTGACCACCGGAGCTTATATATATGCTTCTGTACGGATTTTGCATTCCGATACATCTGCTTTGTGCAAAAAAAAGCAGGATTTGGTTATCATAAATATAGACGGTGGTGACGGAGTGGGAAGAGTCACCAAACCCGGATTAGACCAGCCTGTCGGAAACGCGGCTATCAATCATGTGCCGCGTGAGATGATAGAAAAAGAGGTAAGGGAGGTCTGTGAGCTTTTGGATTTTAAGGGGACACTTGACATCATAATCTCGGTTCCAAAGGGAAAGGAGCTTGCAGAAAGGACCTTTAATCCAAGGCTTGGGATAGTTGGTGGTATATCAATTCTCGGCACAAGCGGTATTGTTGAGCCCATGAGTTCACAGGCTCTTATTGATACGATAAGGGTGGAGCTTAGGCAGAGATATTCGTTTGGGTATGATTATGTGGCGGTTGCGCCGGGAAATTACGGTCTTGACTTTATGAAGGAAAGCTATGGCTATGATCTGGACAGGAGTGTCAAATGCTCCAACTTTATCGGTGAAACAATTGATATGGCAGCCGATATGGGCTTTAAGAGGATGCTTTTGACAGGGCATATAGGAAAGCTTATAAAGGTAGCAGGAGGCATCATGAACACTCATTCGAGGGAGGCAGACTGCAGGATAGAGCTTTTGACGGCATTTGCGTTTAAGTGCGGTGTAGCGCCCGAATACATAAAGCGCATTATGGACAGCCTTACGACAGAGGAGGCCCTGGCGGCACTTAAGGAAAGCGGCAGGCTTTATGAGGTGATGGATTATGCGATGGAGCGCATATGCTTTTATCTGGATAAGAGAGCAAGGGGCAGACTTGAGATAGACTGTATCATGTATTCAAACGAATTTGGTGAGCTTGCAAAAAGCAGAAAGGCAGAAAAATGGTTTACTTTGTTGGCGCAGGAACAGGCGCAGCAGATTTAATAACAGTACGCGGAATGCGTCTTTTACAAAAGGCAGATGTGATAATTTATGCGGGCTCGCTTGTTAATCCAGAGCTTTTGGACTATGCAAGGGAGAGTTGTGAAATATATAACAGTGCAAAAATGACACTGGATGAGGTCATCGCAGTCATGAAAGCTGCTGAGGCAGACGGAAAAATTACTGTGCGCCTGCACACGGGAGAGCCAAGCATATACGGCGCAGTGCGCGAGCAGATGGATGAGCTTGATACTCTTTTAATACCATATGAGAGCTGTCCGGGCGTGAGCGCGTGCTTTGGCGCTGCTGCATCGCTCAACATTGAGTATACGCTCCCCGGTATTTCCCAGTCGCTCATCATCACACGCATGGAGGGGCGCACGAAGGTGCCGCCTAAGGAGAGCATAGCAAGCTTTGCCGCACATCACGCTTCCATGGCGATTTACTTAAGCACCGGGCTTTTAGAGAAGCTTACGGAAAGTCTTATTGAGGGAGGATATGCGGCAGATACACCTGCTGCAATTGTATACAAGGCAACCTGGCCACAGGAGGAGGCATACGTGTGCACTGTCGCTACACTGGAGCAGACAGCGAGAGAGCACAATATCACAAAGACAGCGATAGTGCTTGTGGGGGATGTCATAGCTCACAGGCATTACGAGAAATCAAGACTTTACGCACCGGATTTTTCGACAGAGTATCGCAAGGCTTCTGTAGAGTCGCAGGATAACGATTAAAAAAGGCGTGAATATATAAATATGGGAAATATATGGGAACTGAAAATATGAAAATTTGCATTGTAAGCTTCACAAAAAAGGGCTATGAGCTGTCATGTGACATAGCTCATAAGCTTAAAAAAAGTGCATATGAGGTGGAGGTTTTTACCAAGTGCTCGAGATTATCGGATGTGAATATTAAAAATTCCACCGATGAAAATTATAGAAATACCGGCTACATATCACAAAATATATTAGACTGGACAGCTGCACAGATGAGTGAAAAAAAGGCTCTGATTTTTATCGGGGCATGTGGTATTGCAGTGAGAGCTATAGCTTCTTCTGTAAATAACAAGCTTAAAGATAGTCCTGTTATTGTGATAGATGAGCTGGGGCAGTTTGTTATTCCGATTCTTTCAGGGCATGTGGGAGGTGCCAATGAGCTTGCGGTATTATTAGCAGCACTGATGAATGCCACACCTGTTATAACAACCGCTACTGATATCAATAATAAATTTGCAGTTGATGTTTTTGCAAAGAAATGCAGGCTTGCAATAGTCAATAAAGATGGCATCGCCAGAGTATCATCAAAGGTATTGGCGGGGAAAGTGGTTACTTTGTCGGTCGACCGGGAGCACATCCCGGCTAAGCACAGAAGTCTTATAAAGGCATTTTTAGATGAAGCTGATATGAGTGCTGATACAATAAAAACAGTGGACTTCCCACCTGCTTACGGAGCTGATATTGTGGTATCATGCGAAAAAGCAAAGGACCCTAAAAATGGCAGTATTTACTTAAAACCCACACAATTTGTACTTGGTATTGGGTGCAGAAGGGATACAGCGTTTGAAAATATTGACAGGGCAATCAGACAAAGTCTTTTAAAGCTGCAAATAGATATTTCGGATATAGACATGATTGCATCAATAGATGTGAAAAAAGATGAACCGGGAATAAAGGAATTTTGCGATAGAAACAGGATAGATTTTGTCACTTATACCGCGGATGAGCTTATGGCGGTGCAGGGAGAATTCAGTGCCTCGCAGTTTGTCAGGGAGCATGTTGGAGTGGACAACGTGTGCGAGCGTGCAGCAGTGCTTGCATGCAGCAGGGAATGCAATAAAGCAGGAGAACTTATCTATAAAAAACATAAATATGACAGTGTAACGGTTGCGGCAGCAAGGTATCCTGATTAATCATAAATGAGGGGCAAAATACCTTTTGACCATTATATCATTAAAAAATTGCAAATAGCTGCATGGTTATATAAAATTAGTAGAGATGGAGATTAACATGAATAAAATTTACATAGTAGGTATGGGGCCGGGCTTTGAAAGCATGATGACAAAGCAGGCGATTGACGCCCTGGAAGCGAGTGATGTCATAGTGGGATACACCGTATATATAAAGCTGCTTGGAGAAAAATTCCAGACAAAAGAGCTTTTGACCACTCCGATGCGTCAGGAAAAAGAAAGATGTCATCTATGCTTTAAAAAGGCACTTGAGGGCAAAACAGTCTCCCTTGTATGTAGTGGCGATGCCGGAATATACGGACTGGCCTCTCTTATGTATGAGATTGGGCAGGAATACGATAACGTAGAGCTTTCGGTAATACCCGGCATTACAGCGGCAAACAGTGGTGCGGCAGTGCTTGGAGCACCATTAAACCATGATTTTTGTACCATCAGCTTAAGTGACCTGCTCACACCGTGGGATAAGATTGAAAAGCGTCTTGTGGCTGCTGCAGAGGGTGATTTTGTCATAGCACTATACAATCCGTCAAGTCACAAGAGAAAGGACTATCTGATGAGAGCCTGTGATATTTTACTTCGCACGATAGAGCCGGAACGACCATGCGGCTATGTGGAAAATATCGGACGTGAGGGAACAAGCTATACGGTCTGTACGCTCGGTGAGCTTCGCAGCGCACAGGTCAACATGTTTACGACAGTATTTATCGGCAATGAGGGTACACAAATAATTGACGGAAAGCTTGTCACAAGGAGAGGATATCAGATTGAGTAAAATACTGATTTTTGCAGGAACAACAGAGGGACGTAAGCTATCAGAGCATCTGTGTGAAAGAGGCATAGAGCATACGGTTTGCGTGGCAACAGAATACGGTGAAATCGTGCTGCATGAAAATCCGTTCGCGCATGTTCATATGGGGCGTATGGACAGCGAAGGCATGAGAAGCTTCTTTGCGGAACAAAAATGTAAGCTCATAGTGGATGCAACCCATCCGTATGCAGCCATAGTTACCGAAAATATAAAGCAGGCAGTTTATGCTTTTAATGAGGCACATGCTGTTACAGACAATCAGGCGGATAGCAGCATATCAGATAATATCGAATATGTGCGTCTTAAAAGGGATACGGATATATCAGCAGATTATGATAATATCCGCTATTTTGAGGACAATGAAGCATGTGCTAAGGCACTCAACAATACAGACGGAAATATACTGCTCACAACAGGAAGCAAGGAGCTGTCAGTGTATTGTAAAACCTCAGACGTCAGGGAAAGATTGTATGTGCGCGTGCTTCCGGGGCTTGAGAGCATAAGCTTGTGCATGCACAATGATATTACAGGAAAGCACATTCTGGCATTGCAGGGACCGTTTAGCACACAGCTTAATGAGGCACTTATTGACCAGTATGACATCAGATGTCTGGTCACCAAAAAAAGCGGTGCGGCCGGGGGCTTTATTGAGAAAATAGCTGCCGCAAAAAATAAAAATATTCCGGTCTATATTGTGGGGCAAAGCGTGCAGGATGATGGAATGTCATTTGAAGCTGTTTGTGAATATATTGACAGTAAATATAACAAGCTTCATATCATGCTTGCCGGCATTGGAATGGGAAATGATGCTTGCATGACAAAAGCTGTTTCAGATGCAATAGAAAGCGCTGATATTATACTTGGCGCAAGCCGCATGATAGAAAAATACAGTGCGAAGATAGACAAAAAGCCGTATTATCTTGCAGAACAGATTATTCCTTATCTATACGAAACTTGTGCAGATACTGCAAAAATCAGTAATGTTCTTATATTATTCTCGGGAGATACAGGCTTTTACAGTGGAAGCAAAAAGCTGTATCTGGCGGTAAAAAATGAAATTGCAGAAGGAAAATTAAATGCGGACGTGTCAATACTTCCTGGAATTTCATCTGTGTCATATATGGCTGCAGCGGTCGGCGAAACCTACAGCGATGCGTATATATGCAGCATCCACGGAGTAAAGCTTTCTAATATCACATCACGGATTAGCCACCATGCAAAAACGTTTATGCTGATGTCAGGTGTAAAGGATGTGAATATGCTTGGACACCTATTAAGCAGTGACGAAAGGTACGGTTTACAAAAATGCTCGGTAACTGTGGGATACCAGCTATCATATCCGGATGAAACTATATCGCAGCTTTCGCCACAGGAGTGCACAAAGCTTAAAAGGGAGGGACTGTATATCTGTATGATAAAAAATCCCAATCCGGTTGCAAAAAATATTACACCGCAGCTAAGTGATGCAGCATTTATCCGTGAAAAGGTTCCGATGACCAAAGAGGAAATAAGGCATGTAAGCATCTGCAAGCTTCATTTGGCATCGGATTCAGTGCTTTATGATGTGGGAAGCGGAACCGGCTCCATAGCGGTAGAGGCCGCATCACTTTCCGATGATATGGAGGTCTATGCCATCGAGCAGAAGGAAAATGCCGTGCAGCTTATTACACAAAATAAAGAAAAGCATGGACTTGAAAATATCCATGTGATAAATGCAAAGGCTCCTGACGGAATAGACACTCTTCCGGTGCCGACACACGCATTTATCGGAGGCAGCGGTGGCAATCTAAAGGAGATAATAGAGGCTCTTAAAGCAAAAAATCCATATATCCGTATAGTGATAAATGCAATTTCCATGGAAACAATTTGTGAGATAAAGGAAATATTGTCGGCATATGATGTGAAAAATGAGGATATTGTGCAGCTGCAGGTCAGCCGCTCAAAGCAGATAGGACATTACCATCTGATGCAGGCAGAAAATCCGGTGTGGATATGTTCATTTGAATTTTAACCTGGGCTTTTATGCTACAACCCGTAATAAATCATCGAAGGCTGATATTTTAAGGTATATGATGAAATAAAGGATGAATACATGAAAATAAATCGTTTTATGATAGCCGCACCCAAAAGCGGCAGTGGAAAAACAATGATAACCTGCGCTTTACTGCAGCTATTAAAGGATAGCGGAAAAAACGTATTGTCATATAAGTGTGGACCTGATTATATTGACCCGATGTTTCACAAAAAGGTGCTTGGCGTACCATCCAAAAATCTCGATACGTTTTTTACGGACGAAAAGACAACAGTGCAGCTTTTCTTAGATGAAAGAGCCGATGGTGATTTTGCGGTGCTTGAGGGCGTGATGGGATTATATGACGGGCTTGGCGGAATATATGAGCAGGGTTCGTCATACCATCTGGCAAAGGTGACGCAGACTCCGATAATACTCGTGGTGGACGCAAAGGGCATGGGAAAGTCAGTGCTTGCTCTTATAGCCGGTTTTTTGCAGTATGACACGCACCACTTGATTAAGGGGGTTCTGCTCAATCGGATGTCGAAGGGCTATTATGACATCATAAAGCCTCTGATAGAGAAGGAGCTTTCCGTAAAAGTAGTAGGGTATTTCCCGGAACAGAAGGATATCGGGCTTTCAAGCAGACATCTGGGGCTTGTCATGCCGGATGAGCTTTCAGATATAAAAAAACAGCTCAATGAAACTGCCGACAGACTAAAAAAGACAATAGATATGGATTTGTTTATAGATATAGCAGAAGCGGCAGATGAAATTGGTGACAGCGAAAATGCAGATGTATATAATGAAAAAAATATAGGTAATTGTGATCAAAATGAATTTTTGCAAAATAAAGCAATAAATACCGTAAACATAGCTGTTGCCATGGACGAAGCCTTTTGTTTTTACTATGAAGATAACCTAAGAATGCTCGAAAAATGCGGTGCAAAATTACAGTATTTTTCACCGCTTCACGATACCAGGCTTCCAGAGGATTGTGATGCAATGCTGCTTGGAGGCGGTTATCCGGAGCTGTATGCAAAGGAACTGAGTAAAAACGTATCTATGCTGAATGCCATAAAAAAAGCTTTTAGAGCCGGAATGCCGACGGTTGCAGAGTGTGGAGGGTTTATGTATCTTCACACATATATCCGTAACATCTGTGATGATACAGATGAGCAAAACAAGGCTGATGTACAAAACAAAGCAGATATACAAAATGATATGAATAAGTCGAAGCTTGTGGGGGCACTGGATGGTGAGTGTCATTTTAAGGGAAAGCTTGTCAGGTTCGGATATATTGAGCTTGCGGAAAAGCATAGCAATTTTCTACCGCCAAATGAAAAAATAAAGGCGCATGAATTTCATTATTACGACAGCACCGATAACGGAGCTGATTGTATTGCGACCAAGCCGGCCACAGGCAGAAGCTACGACTGCGTGATAAGCCATGATAATTACTGGCTTGGGTTTCCGCACCTGTACTATCCGTCAAATCCGCATTTTGCAGAGAGCCTTGTGAGAAAAGCATATGAATATGAATATAGAAGGAATAAAAATGGAAAACTCTTATAAATACTTTAAAAACACAGAGTGCAAATATTTTCCGTGTCACAAGGGACTTTCGGATGACTTTAATTGTCTGTTTTGTTATTGTCCTATGTATAGTATGCCAAACTGTCCCGGAAGTAAGACATACATAGAGAAGAATGGCAAAAAAATCAAGGTATGTACAGACTGTACGTTTCCACACAGACCGGAAAATTATGATAAAATCATACAGATTTTGATTAGGAATAATAATAACTGAATTATGGACTTTGAGGAGTATATTTGATAGTATATTTATGGAAATTTAGGTTTTAGAAGGTCAGAGGGAATTAAATTGGAGATTAAATGTGAATACTGTGGTTCCATGATACCGGAGACTGTTGAGCAGTGCCCTTATTGTGGTGCCAGCAATAATTCAATAAAAAGGACGGCAGACGGTACACCGAAGACCATAGCAGAGCTTGCAAAATGGTACGAGGACAGACATCTTCCACCATATGAAATCACACGATTTTTTATAGGAATAGACTACAGACAGCCTAGGGCATTTGGTATTTATCAGGATGGAAATGAATTTATCGTCTACAAAAATAAGGCCGACGGCACTCGTGCGGTGCGATATAAGGGTACAGATGAGGCGTATGCTGTTAATGAGCTGTATCTTAAATTAAAGGATGAGATTTTAAATCAAAAAGCGCATCAGCAGAAGCATACGAATGAGAATTTTGCACAGGAAACGAAGAAGATGTTTTCAGATACATTTTCATCTAAAAATGTAAATGAGTATATCATTAAGCCATCTATTGCTATGGTTATAGGCATTGTTATGTTCATTGTCCTGATTATAGTTGGATTTGCACTCAATGATACGTTTAAGGGCATTGGCTGGGATTTACTGATATCGGGTATTGCCGGTATTGTAGGCGCATTTTTCCTGACAGACTTTATTGAAAATCACAAAAGGTTTAAGCCGTTTGGAATGTACGCAGCATGGCTTAAAAAGCCAAAAGGCAGTGCAATGCGCCATGCTATGCATTATTTTATTACTGTACTTCTAATTGCACTTGTGCTCATTACACCTATACACAATTATTGCAAAACAGATTACTTTAAGTATAATGACACAGTCTATGTAAACAGTCATTATAGCTGGTTCGAATACGATGACGACAGCTATGATTATAATGAAATCAGCCGCTCGGCTGTTCCACAGGAGGTTTTGGATAACAAATCTCTATATGGCTTTGACTATTCAGATCTGGTGTGGGACAGCTCGATTATCAAATTTGAAAATAGCGGCTATTATGAAGACCATTATGAGAGCTCAGGCAGCTCGAGCATTGATTATGACAGCGATTATGATTGGGATTTCGGTGATAGCTGGGATTCAGGTGGAAGTGACTGGGATAGTGACTGGTGATTATTGCATAACATAAAAATATGGCAGGAAGGAGATGTTTTATATGCAGATTATCTTACAGAGAGGTCTTCCGCAACTTTCAATTGCTGAAGGCTCAAATCATCAGACCGGAATTACTACTGAACAAAGAGCTGAAAAAGGCATAACTTATGAAACCTTTACATATCACGGAGAAAAGCGTTCAAATCGAGAACAGTGATTTCGAAGGAGGTGGTGTAGATTATGGCAGATGAAAAAATCAAAAATTCCAGTGAGCTGGAGTTTGCTGTATTTTGTATTGAAAATGTAGCAGCAAAGCTGGGGGTGGATGCAGAGCGTGTCTATCAGGCATTTACCGAACAAAGCGATATTCTGAACGGTTACATTGTGCCGGAATATGAAGTGCTGCATACCCAGAGTCGGGAATATATCGTTGATGACCTTCTTGACGTGATGAAAGAAAGGGGGGTGGAAGTATGATTCTCTATCATGGTTCTTTCTTAGAAATTGCAAAGCCGGATTTGGTTCATTCTCGCCCCAATGTAGACTTCGGGCGTGGCTTCTATGTCACGCCGTTGTATGAACAGGCGGCAAAGTGGTGTGGTAAGTTCAAACGCCGTGGGAAAGATGGTATTATCTCCAGATATGAATATGATGAAAGGCGGGAAGCTGAACTGAAAACGCTGAAATTCGATTCTTATTCCGAAGAGTGGCTGGATTTCATTCTGAGCTGTCGCAGCGGAAAAGATTTGACGGATTATGACTTTGTTGTGGGTGGTGTTGCCAACGATAAGGTGTTTAATACCGTGGAGCTGTTCTTTGACGGACTGATTGATAAAACGGAAGCTATCAACCGCCTGCGTTATGAAAAGCCGAACCTGCAAATATGTTTCCGCACAGAGAAAGCACTGTCTCTGTTGCATTTTGAAGGGAGTGAAACACTATGACAGCAAATCCGATTTTGCTTCAGAAAAAATATAGCCGTGTTATCGAATGTTTTGCTAAACAGCAGGGACTTTCACTGGATGTGGCATTGGATTTCTTTTATCATTCCCAGGTCTATCAGCTGATCCGTGATGGTGTTTCTGATATGCACTGCATGAGCGATGCGTATTTGGCAGAGGAATTGAAACAGGAATATGAGGAGAAAGTGCCTGAAAAAGCGGTAGTAAAGGAGAAAATAAAGTGAGACATAATATTTTTGATTCAATACCATCAAATATAGTTTCCAGTAAAGATAATGTATTTGCAAATTTTTTGCAAACAGCTGGGCTTTATGATTCCATGAAAATAGATGAAGATAATATTGCTGACTTAATTGAGTTGCTTAAAGGAAATGTTAAAATTAGTGCTTATTGCAAAGAGTGCAAGCAAGAGCGTGTTTTTTACATGAAGCCTATTGAGTATTATTTTGAAACGGGGCCAGATGGGAATGAAGAAATCAGGTGTGCATCTCTTGGTGAGAAAATAGAGTCACTTCAAAATATGATATTTAGCACCAAATCCAGACAAGAAAAGAGTCCTGCCGAAGAATGGAAATGGATAAATTGGCAAATAGCTGATACTACGAGATTAATGAAATTGGAATATATTTGTTCAATGGATGAGAAGCATCATCTTGATTATATTGTTCTGACAACGGACAATTCAATGATGAAAATTGGGCAGTATCCATCTATTGCAGATATGACATTTCCAGAATTAGATGCGTATAAACATGTAATTTCGAAGGAAGATCGTAAGGAACTTGGAACTGCAATAGGACTTTTTGCAAATGGTGTTGGTGCTGGTTCATATGTTTATTTGAGACGAATTCTTGAAAGACTTGTTTACAAAGCAAAAGAAGCTGCGGCTGATGTGATTGATAACGAGATGTTTGAACAGGCGAGAGTTGCTGAAAAAATTAAGATGTTGGAAGGATATCTTCCAGATATACTGGTCAAAAATACAACTATTTATGGAATCTTGAGCAAGGGTATTCATGAGTTAAGCGAAGAAGAATGTCGAAAGTATTTTCCTGTTGTGAAAGAATGCATTTATCAGATACTCGGTATGTGGGAAAGTGAGAGAAGAAAGCAGGCTGATGAAGATGCTTTAAGCAAAGCACTGAGCTCAATTTCTTCATCAATCGAGTAAAAATATGGCAGTAAAGGCTGCCGGATTGCGGGAGCCGGAGTTTATTGGTGGTGAAGTTGATTTGCGTATTAATATTTATCGAGGTCAGGTTGCTACCAATAACGCCATAATTAACGCCAATGGCACTAAAAATGGTGCTAATGGCATTAATTGTGGCGCCAATGATGGAACTAATGGCGCTGAATGTAGTTAAGTATTATAACGAGTATGAACTGAAAAAGGCATCAAAAGAGAAAAGAGAGCCGGTTCTTATTCATCAATTCTCTTCTTATGTTATGAGGCATACTGGATGCACTAATATGGCAAGGTCGGGCGTGAACATTAAAGCAGCACAATATATTATGGGACATGCCAAAAGTGATATTGCTTTAGATGTATATAATCTCCTAAATAATAGATATGACGCGAAGACAGAAATAGAAAAACTTGAAAAAAATGGTGTAAAAGTGGTGTAAATACCGCCAAAATCAATTTAATAGAAAATTAATAAAGCCTGAAACCCCAGTAAAATCAGGGGTTTCAAAAATTTTATTAAAAAAATTAGCACTCGAGGGTTGACATTGCTAATAGGTGGTGGTATGTTATGTACAGATAAAAAATTAGCACTCCAAAATATAGAGTGCTAACAAATTAAAAAGCATACTTCAGATGGAGCGTGTGACCAATGGAAAATGAAAACAAAGAACTAGAATTGAGCGAGAGACAGCTTACCATACTGGATGCAATCATCCGCAATTATCTCGCCACAGGAGAGCCGGTTGGCTCACGTACAATTTCAAAATATACAGATCTTAATCTGAGCTCGGCAACAATCAGAAATGAGATGAGCGACTTAGAGGAGATGGGCTATATAGTGCAGCCACATACCTCAGCAGGAAGAATTCCTTCGGATAAGGGCTACAGATTATATGTAGACCATCTTATAGAGACAAATGATAAGAAGGAAAAAGAGCTTTCTGATATGAAGGAGCTGGTCATTGAAAATACCGAGAAGATGGAGCAGGTGTTAAAGCAGGCGGCAAAGGTACTTGCAAACAATACCAATTATGCCACACTTGTTTCTGCACCGGATGTCAATCACAACAAGGTGAAATTCATCCAGCTTTCACAGGTTGACGACCAGCACCTGCTTGCAGTAATTGTTATGAACAATAATATGGTCAGAAACAAGATGCTTGATTTATATGAGCCGCTTGACAATGAGACGATACTTAAGCTCAACATTCTGCTTAACACCTCATTAAACGGACTCGCAATGAACGAGATTAATCTTGGAAACATTGCAAGCATAAAGGAACGCGCTGGTATTCATTCAGGAATTGTCTCTGATGTGATTGATGCATTGGCACAGACCTTCGCGGAGAGTGAGGATCTTAAGATTTACACCAGCGGAGCGACAAATATTCTGAAGTATCCTGAGCTTTCGGATTCCAATAATGCAGCGACACTTTTGTCAGCATTTGAGGAAAAGGAAGAGCTAGCAAGCCTTGTTACTGAATCCCTATCCGATTCCGAGAAGAAGGACAATGGAACAGGCATTCAGGTTTATATAGGAAATGAATCTCCAATCCAGACCATGAAGGACTGCAGTGTTGTCACTGCGACATATGATCTAGGTGAGGGCGTAAAGGGCACGATAGGAATTGTCGGACCAAAGCGCATGGATTATGAAAAAGTAATGGATAATCTAAAGACTCTTAAATCCCAGTTAGATGGAATTTATAAGAAGTCTGAGGATGAAACATAGGAAGGTGGTCAAAAATGCCAGAGGATATTAAAAAAGAAACAATCGACAATGAGACTGCAGAAAGCAAAGCAGAAGAGATAGAGATTGAAGGAGCTGATGAGGAAAGCACTCAGGCAGCCGAAGAAGCAAAAGATACAGATATGAATGAAACTGAATCAGATGATGATGCTTTAGCTGATGCAGATGCAAAAGCAGATGATAAGTCAGATGAAAAGAAAGGTCTATTCAAGAAAAAGAAAAAAGACAAGAAGGATGAGCAGATTGAAGAGCTTAACGACCGTCTGAAAAGACAGATGGCAGAGTTCGAGAACTTCCGCAAGAGAAGTGAGAAGGAAAAATCCCAGATGTTTGACATGGGAGCAAAGACAATAGTTGAGAAAATCCTTCCTGTAATCGACAATTTCGAGAGAGGTCTTGCAGCAGTACCGGATGATAAGAAGGATGATCCTTTTATCACAGGTATGGATAAGGTCTACAAGCAGATGCTCACAGAGCTTGATGCTGCAGGGGTAAAGCCAATAGAGTGCGTAGGACAGGAGTTTGATCCTGATTTCCACAATGCAGTGATGCAGGTTGAAAATGATGAGCTTGAGTCAGGCACCGTAGCACAGGAGCTTCAGAAGGGCTATATGTACAAGGATTCAGTGGTACGCCACAGCATGGTATCGGTAGTACAGTAATGATGTGTACATCTATCCGGCATGACAGTGAATCAGATTTATATGAATGCAGACAGCATTTAATGGATTCATGTGAGACAACGGATGGTTACAAATATATTAAACATGTAAAAACACTATATTTAATAGGAGGAAAATAAAATGGGCAAAATCATTGGTATTGATTTAGGAACAACAAACAGCTGCGTAGCAGTTATGGAAGGCGGAAAACCTACAGTTATAGCAAACCAGGAGGGCGCAAGAACCACTCCTTCAGTAGTTGCTTTCACAAAGACAGGAGAGAGACTTATCGGTGAGCCTGCAAAGCGTCAGGCAGTTACAAATGCTGAGAAGACAATTTCTTCTATCAAGAGACATATGGGTACAGATTACAAGGTACAGATTGATGATAAGAGCTACAGCCCACAGCAGATTTCAGCTATGGTACTTCAGAAGTTAAAGGCTGATGCAGAGGGATACCTCGGTGAGAAGGTTACAGAGGCAGTTATCACAGTACCTGCTTACTTCAACGATGCTCAGCGTCAGGCTACAAAGGATGCCGGTAAGATTGCAGGTCTTGATGTAAAGCGTATCATCAACGAGCCTACAGCAGCAGCACTTGCTTATGGTCTTGACAATGAGAAAGAGCAGAAGATTATGGTTTATGACCTTGGTGGGGGTACATTTGATGTATCTATCATCGAGATTGGTGACGGAGTCATCGAAGTATTATCTACAAACGGTGATACACACCTTGGTGGTGATGATTTCGATAACAAGGTAACACAGTGGATGATTGACGAGTTCAAGAAGGCAGAGGGCGTTGATCTTTCTACAGACAAGATGGCACTCCAGAGATTAAAGGAAGCTGCTGAGAAGGCAAAGAAGGAGCTGTCTTCAGCTACTACTACAAACATCAACCTTCCATTCATCACAGCTACAGCAGAGGGACCAAAGCATTTCGATATGACTCTTACAAGAGCTAAATTCGATGAGCTGACACATGACCTCGTAGAGAGAACAGCAATCCCAGTACAGAACGCTATGAAGGATGCAGGCGTTACAAATGCAGACCTTGGACAGGTATTACTTGTAGGTGGTTCTACACGTATTCCGGCCGTACAGGACAAGGTAAAGCAGATGACAGGAAAAGAGCCAAGCAAGTCTCTTAACCCTGATGAGTGCGTAGCAATCGGTGCTTCTATCCAGGGCGGTAAGCTTGCAGGAGATGCCGGTGCCGGCGAAGTACTTCTTCTTGATGTTACTCCACTTTCTCTTTCAATCGAGACAATGGGTGGTGTTGCTACAAGACTTATCGAGAGAAATACAACTATTCCTACAAGAAAGAGCCAGATATTCTCTACAGCCGCTGATAACCAGACAGCCGTTGATATCAACGTAGTACAGGGTGAGAGACAGTTCGCCCGCGATAATAAATCACTCGGACAGTTCAGACTTGATGGTATCCCACCAGCACGTCGTGGAGTTCCACAGATTGAGGTTACATTCGATATCGATGCAAATGGTATCGTAAATGTGTCTGCAAAGGATCTTGGAACAGGAAAAGAGCAGCACATCACAATCACAGCAGGATCTAATATGTCTGATGATGAGATTGATAAGGCTGTTAAAGAGGCTGCTGAGTTTGAGGCACAGGATAAGAAGAGAAAAGAAGCAATCGATGCAAGAAATGATGCTGAGAGCTTTGTATTCCAGACAGAGGATGCATTAAAGCAGGTTGGAGATTCTGTTGATGCCGCTGATAAGTCAGCAGTTGAGGCTGATATCGCAGCAGTTAAGTCATTCCTTGATGCACATAAAGAGGCTGAGGCTATGACAGAGGCTGATGTTGCAGAGCTTAAGGCAGCACAGGAGAAGCTCACACAGAGTGCTCAGAAGGTATTTGCAAAGATGTATGAGCAGGCTCAGGCAGCGCAGGGAGCAGCAGGAGCAGGACCTGACATGAATGCAGGAGCAGCAGGAGCAGGACCTGATATGAATGCAGGCGCTTCAAACGGTGCAGATGATGATGTCATCGACGCAGATTTCAAGGAAGTATAATTAAACAGATGCTGCCATAATGATATGAGGATTAATGACCTGTAATTCGGGTTATCAATCAAAGCATCATGATGGCTGCGTAAGTAAAATTACTCGCAAGGTTGGCCGCTTGGCCGGCCTTGCGAATTAGTTGTATAATAAAAGGAATTTTCAATTATGGCAGAAAAAAGAGATTATTATGAGGTATTAGGAGTATCTAAGACCGCTACAGATGCAGAGATTAAAAAAGCCTTCAGACAGCAGGCAAAGAAATATCATCCTGACATTCATCCGGGTGATAAAGAGTGTGAGGAGAAGTTTAAGGAGGCTCAGGAGGCCTATGCCGTATTGTCTGATCCGGATAAGAGACGTCAGTATGATCAGTTTGGTCATGCAGCATTTGATGGCACAGGCGGCGGAGCCGGTGGCTTTGATTTCTCTGGCATGGATATGGGGGATATTTTTGGTGACATTTTCGGAGATTTCTTCGGAGGTGGAAGAAGCAGTGGCAGAAGAAATGGTCCTGCACAGGGTGCAAATGTCCGTCTCAGTGTAAGAATTTCTTTTGAGGAAGCTATATTTGGCTGCACAAAGGAGCTTGAGTTCAACTATAAGGAGACATGCTCTACATGTGGCGGCAACGGAGCTAAGCCGGGCACATCTCCTGAGACATGTACTCAGTGTAATGGTACAGGTAAGGTTGTCAGACAGAGTCAGTCTCTGTTTGGAGTAGTGCAGAATGTCACAACATGTCCATCCTGCGGTGGTTCGGGTAAGGTAGTAAAGGATAAGTGTCCTACATGTCACGGTACAGGCTACAATACCAAGAAGGTCAGAAAGACTGTTGAGATTCCAGCCGGTATAGATAATGGACAGTGTGTCAGAATACGTGAATACGGCGAGCCGGGCATAAATGGCGGACCGCGTGGAGATCTTCTTGTTGAAGTTATTGTTTCAGGCAGCAGGGATTTTGAGCGTCAGGATGTTAATATCTTTTCAAAGGCATCCATCTCGTATGCTATTGCGGCCTTAGGTGGAGATATAAGAATCAAGACTGTTGATGGAGATATTATATACACAGTTGCACCGGGTACACAGACAGGTACACGTATCCGCTTAAAGGGCAAGGGTGTTCCTTCAACAAGAAATAAAGCAATAAGAGGTGACCATTATGTCACACTTGTTGTCAATACGCCTACAGGTCTGTCTAAGGATGCTAAGGAGGCTCTTAAGAAGTTTGATGAGCTTTCAGGCGGTTCTCTGACCAAGGATGGCGGAGCTTCTACTGATTCTAAAAAGAAAAAAGGATTTATGGATAAGCTCAAGGAGTCTTTGGACGATCTGTAAATAGATGATCTGTAATAGATGTCCTATAATATATGTCCCGCCATGTGTGGCGGGGCATTTTTTAGGCTATTTTTACGTATAAAAAAATGGGGCTTTTATACAGCACATTTTTATGGTATTATATGAGATAAGTTGTGGAGGCAGTCGTATGACTGCCTTGTAAAATGTACGGAAATGTTTTGAAATAAAACTGTATTTATACTATATATCTATTTTATTAAGAGAGGATTTTTATATGAAGTGGAAGAAATACACGATTGAGACAACAACCGCGGCTGAGGATTTCATGAGCAGCATGCTTATGGAGCTTGGTATCGAGGGGATCGAGATTGAGGACAATATTCCCCTGACCAAAGAGGACCAGGCGGATATGTTTATTGATTTTCTGCCGGAGCTGCCTCCGGATGAGGGCATAAGCCATGTCAGCTTTTATATTGAGGATGATGGCAGTGATCAGTCAGATATGCTTAGAAAGGTAAAGCTTGGACTTGAGGATTTAAGAGATACTGTTGATGTGGGAAGCGGTATAATTTCGTCATCTGAGACAGAGGATCTTGACTGGATTAATAACTGGAAGAAGTACTTTTCATCATTTACAATCGGTGATATATTGATTAAGCCTACATGGGAAGAGGTAAAGCCTGAGGATGCGGATAAATTTATGATAGAAATTGATCCGGGAATTTCCTTTGGTACAGGAAAGCACGAGACAACACAGCTTTGTATCAAGCAGCTTATCAAGTATATTGAGGGCGCAAAGGAAGCACCTACAGTGCTTGATGTGGGCTGTGGAAGCGGAATCCTTTCAATTGTAGCTTTAAAGCTTGGTGCAAAGGAGGTTGTAGGTACTGACCTTGATGCTGACTGCATGATTTCTACGCGTGACAATATGCAGGTTAATCATCTGGATGAGAAGCTTGGCACGTTTTATGTCGGCAATCTCATAGATGATACAGAGCTTCAAAAGAAGGTTGGTACAGAAAAATATGATATCGTTGTTGCAAATATCCTTGCTGATGTCATCATTCCTATGGCACCTGTTATTCCTGACAGATTAAAGGAAGGCGGATATTTTATTACATCGGGTATCATAGATTTCAAGGAAAATGAAGTTAAAGAGGCTATCGAAGCAGCGGGGCTTAAGGTGATAGAAATCAATCATCAGGGTGAATGGGTCAATATCACTGCGCAGAAGCTGACTAAATAGTTTGGTGGATTATGTATCAGTTTTTTGTAGAGGAAGAGCAGGTTCATTCTGACAGCATCTCAATCACCGGAGGTGACGTAAATCACATAAAGAATGTACTGCGCATGAAAAACGGGGAAAAAATAAGAGTAAGCTCAAAATCCGGACAGGCATATTTCTGTCACATATCGTCGATTCTGGATGATGAGGTCATCGCAGTTATTGACAGTGCAGATGAGACAGGCACAGAGCTTGACAATCACATCGTGCTGTATCAGGGGCTGCCAAAGGGCGATAAGATGGAGCTTATTATTCAAAAGGCTGTGGAGCTTGGTGTATCTGAGATAGTACCGGTTGCCATGAAAAACTGTGTGGTAAAGCTGGATGAAAAAAAGGCTGCAAAAAAGCTGCAGAGATGGCAGGCTATCGCTGAGAGCGCAGCAAAGCAGTCAAAGCGCACTGTGATCCCCACTGTGAAGCAGCCGGTTACATACAAGGAAGCTTTGAAAATCGCTTCAGAGCTTGACATCACGCTGGTGCCATATGAGAATGAGCGTGGCATGGATGCGACAAGAGAGATAATGGGGCAGCTTAAGGTTGGTCAGACTATCGGTGTTGTCGTGGGTCCTGAGGGCGGCTTTGCACCGGAGGAGATATCACTTGTGGATGAGCATGCCACAATGCACAGAATAAGCTTGGGACGCAGGATTTTACGCACGGAGACAGCAGGACTTGCTGCACTTGCCATGCTTGTATACAATTTGGATGTATAGACAGTAGAGATACTTAACAGTTAAGAAGTAGAAGTTAGGAGCAAAAATGGAAGCATATTTGGATAATTCTGCCACAACCAGATGCTCAAAAGCAGCGGCAGATATGGTTTATAAGCTGCTTACAGAGGATTACGGTAATCCTTCATCACTTCATATGAAGGGCGTTGAGGCAGAAAATTATATTAATGATGCTAAGAAAAAGATTGCAAAGACACTCAGGGTGCAGGATAAGGAGATACTATTTACATCCGGCGGCACAGAGTCGAATAATACTGCAATAATAGGTGCTGTAATGGCCAATAAGCGTGCAGGAAGGCATATCATCACATCTTCTGTAGAGCACGCATCGGTTTTGTCTGTGATGCAGTTTCTGGAGGAGCAGGGCTTTGAAATCACATATCTGCCTGTAAACCATGACGGCGTGATAAGTGTTGAAGAGCTGAAAAATGCCGTAAGGGAGGATACAATTCTTGTATCGCTTATGCATGTAAACAATGAGATTGGCGCAGTCATGCCGATTGAGGAAGCGGGAGCAGCTATAAAAGAGAAAAATCCTGCCGCACTTTTTCATGTGGATGCCATACAGTCCTACGGCAAGTTTGAAATCAGACCAAAGCGCATGAATATAGACATGCTTTCAGTCAGTGGACACAAGATTCACGGACCAAAGGGCAGCGGATTTTTATATATAAAAGACAAGACTAAAATCAAGCCGATTATATACGGAGGCGGCCAGCAGAAGGGCATGCGCTCAGGTACGGAAAATGTTCCTGCATATGCAGGTCTTGGAGTGGCAGCAGAGGAAATTTACACGGATTTTGATAAAAAAATAGCACATATGTATGAGCTTAGGGATCATTTTATAGAGTCAGTGCAGCGTATTGACGGAGTATCGGTAAACGGACGCACGGACCATACAAATGCCCCTCATGTGGTAAGTGTGAGCGTAGATGGTGTGAGAGCGGAGGTTATGCTTCATACTCTTGAGGACAGGCAGATATATGTGTCTGCAGGAAGTGCCTGCTCATCAAACAAACCGGCAATCAGTTCAACACTAAAGAGCATAGGGCTTAAGCCGTCACTTTTGGATTCCACGATCAGATTCAGCTTTTGCGTGAATACCACACAGGAGGAAATTGATTACGCTGTATCAGTGATGGCAGAGGTGATACCAATGCTGCGAAGATATACAAGGCGCTAATGAGCTGCAAAGAGATCGCAGGTATTAGCATAGCCGGTAACCATGAATGGCTAAAAAGTTACGCATACAATGAAATATTAAGTAATTAAAAATAATAAATAAAACCAATAAATAAAACCAGAACAGGAGAGTTACATGTACAAGACATTTTTGATCAAGTATGCTGAGATTGCGATAAAGGGCAAAAACAGATACATTTTTGAAGACGCGCTCGTTAAGAATATCAAATATCAGCTTCGCAATGTGGATGGAAGCTTTGAGGTAAGAAAGGAAAGCGGACGTGTGTACGTGGAGACAGACGGAGACTATGATTATGACGAGACAGTTGCCACATTGTCAAGGATTTTTGGTATCGTGGGTATCTGTCCGGTCGAGCTGCATGAGGATGAGGGCTTTGACAAGCTCTGTGAAGCAGTTATCGATCATATCAACCATGTATACAAGGATAAGAGCTTTACCTTCAAGGTAAATGCGAGACGTGCCAGAAAGAACTATCCGATGACCTCTATGGAGATAAATGCCGCAGTCGGTGAAAAGGTGCTGGAGGCATTTCCTGAGACAAGGGTAGATGTTCATAATCCACAGGTTATGATCAATATAGAGATCAGACCTATGATAAATATTTATTCAGAGGAGATTCCCGGACCGGGCGGTATGCCGCTTGGCACAGCAGGAAAGGCAATGCTTCTGCTCTCAGGTGGAATCGACAGCCCGGTTGCAGGATACATGATTGCAAAGCGAGGCGTGGTAATCAATGCCACATACTTCCATGCACCGCCATATACGAGTGAGAGAGCAAAGCAGAAGGTTGTAGACCTTGCAAAGAAGGTTGCCAGATATTCGGGCAAGATAAAGCTGCATGTTGTCAATTTTACCGATATACAGCTTGCCATATATGAGAAATGTCCTCATGATGAGCTGACCATCATCATGCGCAGATACATGATGAAGATAGCAGAGCACTTTGCTGATGAGGATAAATGCTTAGGCCTTATCACAGGTGAGAGCATCGGACAGGTTGCAAGCCAGACAATGCAGTCACTTGCTGCAACAAACGAGGTGTGCCATATGCCTGTATACAGACCTCTCATTGCCATGGACAAGAATGATATCATTGATATATCAAACAAAATTGATACCTATGAGACATCGATTCTTCCGTATGAGGACTGTTGTACTATTTTCGTAGCAAAGCATCCTGTTACAAAGCCGAATATAAACAGGATTAAGAAGTCTGAGGAAAGACTTAACGATGTGATAGATGAGCTTATGAAGACAGCTATAGATACTACAGAAGTGATTATGGTGGATGCTGAGTAATCAGTGCCACCTTAGAGCAAAATAAAAAGGACCTGAGCTTCAGGTCCTAATTAATCAAATCATTGTGTCTGTATTACTTGGCTTCGTCGATGATATATGGCTTTAATACTTCCATAATCTCGTCAAGTCCGGTTTCTGTATGTATAGCGAGCTCTATTGGCTTAGAGAGGTCTAGGCTGAAGATACCCATAATTGATTTAGCATCAATGACATATCTGCCCGATATTAAATCAAAATCGAAATCAAACTGAGTAATAGCGTTAACGAATGATTTTACTTTCCCAATGGAATTTAATGAAATCTGTACTGTTTTCATATTGAAAACCTCCTTAAATAACTACTGTCATATAGATAGTAATAGTTTTTTAAGGAAAAGTCAATTAAATAGGAGTAAAAAAATAAAATGAAAAAAGCAGCCTTACATAATTTAGGATGTAAAGTAAATGCATATGAGACAGAGGCCATGCAGCATCTGCTTGAGGAGGCGGGCTATGAGATAGTTCCATTCACACAAAAAGCTGATGTGTATGTCATAAATACCTGCTCAGTCACCAACATGGCTGACAGAAAATCCAGACAGATGCTTCACAAGGCAAAGAAAAATAATCCGGACTCAATAGTTGTGGCAGCCGGCTGCTATGTGCAGACAAGTGAAAAAGAGGTATTAAACGACTTATCGGTGGACATAGTCATCGGAAATGACAGAAAGCATGACCTTGTAAGGCTGCTTGAGGAATACTCTTTGGACAGTGTAAACGATACCGTGGACGATATAAATGATGGAAAGCATGACTTTGAGGAGCTCTTTATAGACCAGACAAAGGAGCACACGAGAGCCTTCATCAAGGTGCAGGACGGCTGTAATCAGTTTTGCAGCTATTGTATCATTCCGTATGCCAGAGGACGTGTCAGAAGCCGTAGGTTTGAAAATGTAATAGCGGAGGTTGAAAGGCTCGCGGCAAACGGCTTCAAGGAGGTTGTGCTGACAGGTATCCATCTAAGCTCATACGGTGTGGATTTTGAGGAAGCTACAGGCCTTCTTGAGCTGATACAGGCGGTGAACGCAGTAAAGGGCATAGAGCGCATCAGGCTTGGGTCACTCGAGCCTAAGATTGTGACAGAGCACTTTGCGAGCGAGCTTTCAAAGCTTGATAAAATCTGTCCTCATTTCCATCTGTCGCTTCAGAGCGGCTGCGATGCAACACTTAAGAGGATGAACAGAAAATATACCACTAAAGAGTATGAGAGAGGCTGTGAGCTTTTGCGCAAATATTTTGTTCATCCGGCCATCACAACCGATGTGATTGTGGGATTTCCTGGTGAGACAGAGGATGAGTTTGAACAGACTAAGGCATATCTTGAGCATATACATTTTTATGAGATGCATATCTTTAAGTACTCAAAGCGAAAAGGTACCCGCGCCGCAGTAATGCCTGACCAGATAGATGAGCAGATTAAGGCGGCACGAAGCGAAAAGCTCATAGCACTCGGTCATGACATGTCTAAGGAGTTCAGGAAATTCTATATCGGAAAGAATGAGGAGGTGCTTTTTGAGGAAAAGGCCGTAATCGGTGATAAAGAATACTTTGTCGGATATACTAAGGAATATGTCAAGGTCGCTAAGGAAACTGCCGAAAACCTTGAAAATCAGATAGTTTCAGGCCGTATATCGGGTATGCTTACAGACGAAATATTACTCTTCGAATAATAAAAGGTTGTAATTTTATTACATTTATAATAAAATAATATTACAAGAAGGGCGAAACGTATGGAAAAAAATATTAACAACACACAATTTTTTACAGTTCAAAAGGAGCCTGAGCTTCAGGTAAGCGATGTACTTGAGATTGTGTACAAGGCATTAAAGGAAAAGGGCTACAATCCTGTTAATCAGATTGTTGGATATATTATGTCCGGAGATCCAACATATATCACAAGCCACAATAACGCGAGAAGTCTCATCATGAAGGTTGAGAGAGACGAGCTTGTGGAGGAGGTTCTCAAGACATACATTGAGAACAGCGCATGGGATTAATATGAGGATATTAGGTCTTGATTTTGGTTCAAAGACAGTCGGAGTAGCGGTGAGCGACGAGCTCTTAATCACAGCACAGGGTGTTGAGATAGTGCGCAGGAAGTCGCCATCCAAGCTCAGACAGACTTTGGCACGTATTGAGGAGATTATTGCGGAGTACAAGGTGGACAGGATTGTGCTCGGCTATCCTAAAAACATGAATAACACGGAAGGAGAACGCTGCGAGAAGACGAAGGAGTTCGGTGATATGCTTGCAAGGCGCACAGGTCTTGAGGTCATATACTGGGATGAGCGTCTTACAACAGTCGCAGCCGACCGTTCTATGATGGAAACCGGCATACGCAGGGAGAATCGCAAGGAGTTTGTTGATGAGATTGCGGCGATTTTTATTTTGCAGGGATATTTGGATTATCTGTCAAATAGTCGGTCTTAGTTTTTATGCAGAAAATTAAATTTACTGACCCGCAGACTAATGATGTTGTCGAGTTTGCGGTTGAAGAAGAGACAACACTTAATGGAACACGATATCTTTTAGTTTCCGAAGGAGAAGAAAGCGGAGACTGTGAAGCATATATTTTAAAAGAAGTAAGCACAAAGGATGAAGAGGTGCTTTATCAGATGGTTGAAGACGATGTTGAGTTTTCGGCTATTGCTAAGGTATTTTCTGAGCTTACGGATGATGACACTGCACTTGAATATTAGGATTGCAGTTGTACGTGAAATAAATTTGGAGGTAATATTTTGAAGAAAACAGAAAAACAGAATACAGGTAAGCTTAAGATCATTCCACTTGGAGGATTAGAGCAGATTGGAATGAATATTACTGCCTTTGAGTATGAGGACAGTATTATTGTAGTAGATTGCGGATTATCATTCCCTGAGGACGATATGCTGGGAATAGATTTGGTTATCCCTGATATCACATATCTTAAGGAGAACATCGATAAGGTCAAGGGCTTCTTTATCACTCATGGACATGAGGATCATATCGGTGCTATTCCTTATGTACTAAAGGAGATAAATGTACCGATATACGCTACAAAGCTTACCATCGGAATTATTGACAGAAAGCTTGAAGAGCATGGCATGCTCAAGACTGTCAAGAGAAAAGTCGTAAAATATGGACAGCATATCAACCTTGGCTGCTTCAGGGTTGAGTTTATAAAGACTAACCACAGTATCCAGGATGCAGCAGCGCTTGCTATATATTCACCGGCAGGTATAGTTGTGCATACAGGCGATTTCAAGGTAGATTATACACCTGTATTTGGAGATGCAATCGACCTTGCAAGGTTTGGTGAGATTGGAAAGAAGGGCGTGCTCGCGCTTATGTGCGACAGTACCAATGCAGAAAGACCGGGCTTCACACAGTCTGAGAAGTCTGTCGGAAAGGTATTGGACGGCATCTTTGAGGATCACAGGAAAAACAGAATTATTATTGCTACATTTGCATCAAATGTAGACCGTGTGCAGCAGATTATCAACTGTGCGGAGAAGTATGGCAGAAAGGTAGCCATCGAGGGACGAAGCATGGTAAATATCATTTCGATAGCCTCAGAGCTTGGTTATCTGTCGCTGCCTGACAATATTCTTATAGATGTAGAACAGCTTAGAAGCTATCCTGATGAGCAGACTGTCATCATCACGACAGGAAGCCAGGGAGAGTCAATGGCAGCTCTTTCACGTATGGCAAACGGTACCCACAGAAAGGTATCCATAAAGCCAAACGATACCATTGTATTCAGCTCAAACCCTATACCGGGAAATGAGAAGTCGGTTACAGGTATCATCAATGAGCTCATGATGAAGGGTGCAGATGTTATATTCCAGGATGTCCATGTTTCCGGCCATGCGTGTCAGGAGGATATAAAGCTTATTTATTCTCTTGTCAATCCAAAGTACGCAATCCCTGTTCATGGAGAGTACAAGCATCTTGTGGCACAGGCCAAAATAGCCGAGCAACTCGGATATGATACAGACCATATCAAGATCCTTTCATCAGGAGATGTGCTTGAAATCAATGAGGACGGTGCCAAGGTGACAGGCAGAGTGCATGTGGGCAATGTCATGGTCGATGGACTCGGTGTAGGAGATGTAGGAAATATCGTGCTCCGTGACAGACAGCGTCTGGCTGAGGACGGAATCATCATCGTTGTGATGACACTTGAGGCAGGCTCAGGACAGCTGCTTGCAGGTCCTGATATAGTATCGAGAGGATTTGTATATGTGCGCAATTCTGAGAGCCTGATGGATGAGGCGAAATGCGTGCTGGATGACACAATGGAGCGTCTGACAGACAACAATGTGACAGACTGGGGCAAGATAAAGACAGAGGTAAAGGATGCATTGGGAGACTTTGTTTGGAAGGAAACAAAGAGAAGACCGATGATTATACCTATAATTATGGAAGTGTAGGAACAGCTTATGGATTTTAACAAGGCTTTATTTGGTTTTATAAGGGTTGCTTTTTCAATAATGATTGCTCTTTTAGTGCTGTTTGCGGGCATAAAAATCTGCAGCATCTGCTATGATTTTGGCTACAGAGTTTTTACTGAGCCTGCCATGACAAATGGCAATGGTCAGGATGTACTCGTTCAGGTGGAAAAGGGCATCTCCGCAGAGGAGCTTGGACAGCTTTTAGAGGACAAGGGCCTTGTAAGGGATCACAATTTATTTTATCTCCAGCTTAAGCTGTCTGCTTACTCAGGACATATAAAGCCGGGCATTTACACACTCAACACTTCAATGACAGCAAAGGATATGATGGTAATCATGTCCTCCGACAAGAGCGATGAAGAACAGACACAGACTACGGAGCCTTCGGATACACAGTAATTATCCGTTAAGCGCATTTGTGTCAATAATTAGATTAGGAAATACAAGAATGATAGTTGATGAGAGACTTGTCACATATATCAATTCCTTGGACAGAGGCAACACGCCTGTATTAGATGAGATAGAGAAGGAAGCCTTAAGAGACTTCGTTCCGATTATCAGAAAAGAGATGCAGAGCTTTTTAAAGCTGCTTCTTGCAATGCAAAAACCAATGCGTATTCTCGAGGTGGGAACAGCGGTTGGTTTTTCTGCCGTTTTGATGGCAGAGTATGCACCGAAGGATTGTCAGATAGTGACGATTGAAAATTACGAAAAAAGAATACCTATCGCAAAGGCCAACTTTGAAAGAGCCGGGAAGCAGGAGCAGATTACACTCATAGAGGGTGATGCAACAGAAATACTTCCACAGCTTGAAGGACAGTTTGACATGATATTTATGGATGCGGCAAAGGGGCAGTATATCAACTTTATGCCGCAGGTGCTTCGCCTTTTAAAGACAGGCGGGGTGCTGGTGTCCGACAATGTGCTGCAGGATGGCGATATTATAGAATCGCACTATATCGTTGAGCGTAGAAACCGTACCATCTACAAGCGTATGAGGGAGTATCTCTACGAGCTTACACACTCCGATGAGCTGGTGACGGCAGTGATGCCTATAGGCGATGGAATTACGGTGTCAACAAAACTATAGTAACCGGTGTAGAATATATTGGATGAATACAAAACTGTATGGGAGAAAAAATGAGAAAAATAGAATTACTTTGTCCGGCGAGCAGCCTGGAGGTACTTAAGATAGCAGTTATATATGGAGCTGATGCAGTTTACATCGGTGGAGAGGCATTTGGACTAAGGGCCAAGGCTAAGAATTTCTCAATGGAGGAGATGGCAGAGGGCGTTGCCTTTGCGCATGCTCATGGTGTGAGAGTGTATGTTACTGCCAATATTTTGGCTCACAACTATGACCTTGACGGAGTGCGTGAATATTTTACAGAGCTTCACAATATGAAGCCGGACAGACCTGATGCACTGATCATTGCAGATCCGGCAGTTTTCATGATTGCAAAGGAGGTCTGCCCTGAGATAGAAAGACATGTCAGCACACAGGCCAACAACACGAATTACGGCACATATCAGTTCTGGTGGAATCTCGGAGCCAGCCGCGTAGTGACAGCCAGAGAGCTTTCGCTTAAGGAGATAAAGGAGATAAGAGGGCATATAGATGACAGGATGGAGATAGAGACCTTCGTGCACGGAGCAATGTGTATCTCATATTCAGGCCGATGCCTGCTTTCCAACTATTTCACAGGCCGTGATGCGAATAAGGGCGCGTGTACACATCCGTGCCGCTGGAAATACTCTGTTGTGGAGGAAAAGCGCCCGGGTGAGTATCTGCCGGTATACGAGAATGAGCGTGGCACATATATCTTCAACTCAAAGGACCTTTGCATGATAGAGCATATCCCGGATCTGATTGATGCAGGAATAGACAGCTACAAGATAGAGGGACGTATGAAGACCGCTCTCTATGTGGCAACAGTAGCAAGAACCTACCGCAAGGCGATAGATGATTATCTTGAGTCACCTGAGAAATACGAGGCAAATATGCCATGGTACTTAGAGCAGATAAAGAGCTGTACCTACAGACAGTTTACCACAGGCTTTTTCTACGGAAAGCCTTCGGAGGAGACTCAGATATACGATAACAATACTTACGAGAAGGGCTACACATACCTTGGTATCGTAGGTGCTACAAATGAAAAAGGTCTCTACCGTATGGAGCAGAGAAACAAGTTCTCAGTTGGCGAGCAGATTGAAATCATGAAGCCAAACGGAGACAATGTGCTTGCAACAGTGCTTGCACTCGTTGATGAGGACGGCAATGAGATGGAATCCTGCCCACATCCACAGCAGGTATTCTATGTAAAGCTGTCAGAGACACCTGATGAGTTTGATATTTTAAGACGTCAGGAGAATGAGGCTATCGCTTTAGATTAAAATAATTGTTTTTTAGGAATGAATCCGCTATACTAAATTATAGTATTGCGGATTTTTTCGTAAAAAAATACGGATTATTTGAAAATTCGTTGAAATAATAACTGAAATACAACAGATAGTAATGGAGAAAAAATGTTAAAAATAGCTATATGTGATGATGAAAAAGTATTTAGAGATAATATAAATAAATATGTTGCAGCCTATTTAAATGAAAAAGAGATTTATTATGAAATAGATACATTTTCATCAGGTAAGGAAATAATAGATTTAGGAATTGAAATTAAACAATACAACATCATTTTTTTGGATATTAATATGGATGATGTTGATGGAATTGTTACGGCACAAAAAATCAGGGAGTATAGTTCTGAAATATATATTGTATTTGTGACAGCTTATATAAATTATTCGTTGGAGGGCTACAAGGTCGATGCCATAAGATATCTGTTGAAAAATAATACTAATTTGGAGGCTTCCATAAGCGAATGCATGGATGCCATTCTTCATAAGATGAATTTGGTAGTAAAAAAGAAAAAATTCAAGTTCAATGAAGGAGAAAAGGAGATTAATATAGACAATATACTATATATTGAAAGCAAATTACATAAACTGCAATTCTATATCATGGAGGATAAAATCAAAATCTATAATTTATATGGCACATTAAATGAGCTGGAAAATGAACTAAAAGATTTCCATTTTATTAGAATCCATCAAAGCTATTTGACTAATTTGAAATATATTAGGAGTGTTAAATGCTATAAAGTACTGTTATGTAATAATCAGGAATTGCTCATACCTAAGGCAAGATATAAGAATGTGAAGGATGCATTCATTTCATATAAGGGAGAATTGTGATATATGTTTACATATTTTTTCAGTTTAGTAATTATTATATTTGAAGCGATATGTTGTAATTTATTTTACGATGTTTTTTGCAAAGAAAATTCGAGATTAAGAAAAAGTCAAAAAGTTTTGCTGATGCTATCATTGATTTGCTGCTATTATTTATGCGGATTATTTTTGTCTGATATGCTTATATTGAAAATGACGTTGGTTGTACTGGCTGCAGTTATAATTATGAGTTTTTATTTTGAAATTAGTATAAAAAAATCAGTCATTTTTGCATTATTATATCAAGGATTATCAATCATAGTTGATTATATAGCTTATATTAGTAATAACACAATTATTTCAAAAGCGGGTGAGGTACAAAAAGGATATGCGTTAGAGGGAAGCTTGGTTGTTATTTTTAGCAAGATTACCGTATTTTTATGTATCTTACTGCTAAAAAAACACTTTGGAAAAAAATCAACAGAGACTTTACCTGACAAAATATGGGGAAGATTTTTGTTTTTTCCTGTATTTACAATAATTACAATTATAGCAATGATTATGACGTTTCAATATACAAAAAATGAAGTGCAGGCGAACGTTTTATATTTTATCTCTTTGGGATTGGCTGTGATGAATATATTTGTATATTTCCTGATTAACGATATTGTAACCAGTGAAGCTAAATTGCATGAAAAGGAAATATTGGGATTACAGTTTAAAAACCAAATTGATATGTACCGTTCTATTTCGGAAAATTATGAAATTCAGAAGAAAAAGTCACATGAATTTAAAAATCATATATTGTGTATAGAATCTTTATTGAAAGCTCATGAATATGACAAGGCAAGTAAATATGTAAGAAATATCAGCAATACTTTTATTGGAGAAAAAAATGTAATCAATACAAATCATGTGATAATAAATGCGATTCTTAATACAAAGTATCAGGAGGCTATCAGTAAGAATATTGTTTTTGTGTTTAAGGTAAATGATTTATCAAAAATTGTAATAGAGGATGAGGATCTGGTAGTGATTTTAGCAAATCTGCTAAATAATGCCATTGAAGCATGTGAAAAATGTGAGGAAAAGAAAACTATAAAACTAAAATTTGTGATAGAGGAAAATCTTATAGTTCTTTCAGTGAAAAATACATGCAGTAATCCAATTATTTACAGTGATAATGAAATAAAAACAAGTAAAAAAGATGAACCGGAAATGCATGGCATTGGTATAAAAAATATTATTCAAATTGTAGAAAAGTACAATGGCGAATATGTTATTAAAAATGAGGATAATGAATTTAGTTTTTCTGTAATTATCCCGTTATAATATGTTATGAGGTGTAACCACAATTTATGTCCATTTTCTGCAAAAAATGGTCGTTTTGTGCATGGATTGTTGATTTTATCTATTATGTTAGATAAAATTATAAAAAGTAATTTTGGAGTAAGATAACAGAAGGAAAAATAACAAATGATTTATAAAGTGGCAATATGTGATGACGAGATTAATCAGTGCGCTGTACTCGAAAAAATAATTATTGAATATTTTAATAACAGAGCTGAAAAATGCGAGGTTGAAGTATGGTATGATTCTATGTCATTATGCAGAGACATAAAAGAATTCAATCCGCAGATACTTTTTCTGGATATTGAGTTACCGGGTGATAATGGGGTTTATGCAGGAAAATATATAAGGGAAACGCTTCATAATGACAGGATGAATATTGTGTTTATTTCTCATAAAACAAGCTATGCTATGGAGCTTTTTCAAATTCATCCATATGATTTTCTTATAAAACCGATAGATGATAATGTTTTGTATGATACCATGACTAAAATATTACAACTTGAAGATGTGCAGAAAAAAGAATTCAGATATACATATAATAAGACAGGATATTCTATTCCATATGGTGAAATTATGTTGTTTTCCAGTAGAAATAAAACTATTACTATATGCAAAACCGATGGTGAAAGTGTATCTTATTATGGAAAACTTAGTGATATTGTATCAAATCTTCCGTTTCAGTTTGTCTGCATAAGCAAGTCATATATAGTCAATATAAAATGTATTAAATCATGGAAAAGTGATGCTGTTTTACTGAAAAATGGTATGGAAATAAGTATAGCACAGTCTAAAAGGGCTTCATTTAAGCAAGCAATTTTTAACTATGGAAGGAGTAAGGACGTGATATGACTTTTGAAAGAGCAATGGTTATTTTGTTTACAAAGGCAGCTCAGACTGTTATTGCAGAAAGATTTACTCATACTTTTTTTGATAATGATGGAAACAGAGCGCGAAAGATATTTGCATATTCATTTAGTGCTTTTATAGCAATATTCGTAAACTTGTTTTTTTATAAACCGATATTTAATTTCCTTAGTATTTTCTTAGGGCTGTCAGCAATTGCTTTATCATATAATGGGACGATAAAAAGAAAATGCATATTTGTTTTTTATATTTTGGCAGTAAGCTGTATCATAGATTTAGTGGTAAGTGCATTTTTGATAAAACCCTTTGGATATGATGGATATTCAGCTTTTGTAAGTATATTTGCTCTTTTATTATTGCATGCTACACAGTTGATTACAGAAAGATTTTTTGAAAATGATTTAGGCATAGAGCTGAATAATCGTTATTGGTTGTTTATTATTGCGTCGTTATTAGTATGTATTATAACATCAATAGTAATATTTATGGATAAAACCGTGTCATCATTTTCTCTTTCGTTAGTGTGCGGAGCATTTCTGCTTGTGAATATTATTATTTCATATCTGATGGATGATCTTGTTAAGTCTTCTCAGAAGGCTTTGGAAAATCAGGCACTTAGAGATCAGGTTAGTTCTTATGAAAGAGAGATTATGCTTCAGAATGAAAACATGGAGGCATTAAGATCGTTTCGCCATGATATGAAACGTCATTTTGCAGAGATTTCGGTGCTTGCTTCAACAGGCGAAATAGAACAGATAAAAAATTATGTGTCAGCTATGGAGAATAATCTTGTAGAATCAAGGCGACTGGTTGATTCGGGAAATACGGCGCTTGATACAGTTTTAAATTATATGCTTCAGCGTGCGGTAGATAAGAAAATTCAGGTGAATGTTAAAGTTGTGGTTCCGTGTAATTTAAACTTATCGGCATATGATATGAATATTATTTTTGGAAACCTTTTGGAGAATGCGATAGAGGCACAAAAAGATGTAAAAAATCCAAGCATAGATTTGGAAATTAATTATTTAATGGATTCACTTGTTGTTGAGATTAGTAACAGGTGTTTACAAAAAGTGATATTTAAAGGGGGATTGCCGATTACGACAAAACAATCTGTAAGAGAACATGGTTATGGATTAAAGAATGTAAAGAAAGTGCTTGATAAATATATAAGCACACTGGATTTTGAGTGTTCAGATGAACGGTTCACCGTGAAAATATTGATGAAAATTTAATAAATTCACCTTGAAAAGTACTAATTTCGCCTTTTGTATTCGGAGTAATTTGTTTTATGTATAATATTATCAAAAAGGGAGGGGCACTATGAAGAAAAAACGCATATTAATCGCATCAATCATCTTCATACTTATCATCTGTATTGTGACTGCGGTTTTTATAATAAAGAATAGAAACCGCAGTACATCCAATACAATGTACACATATGGCTCTGGAGATGTACGATGTAATTATTCAGAAGACAATGTACTGTATCTTGATGATTCCGGAATACTGCATCTCATCGATACGGCATCAGGCAAGGACATGGTCTATTGCGATAAGCCCAACTGCACACATGAAGGATTCTCGGGCTCCAATGAGAAGCCCTCATGTCCTGCAGCTTTTTATGGTTTAGAAGGAGCCGGAACGGTGCTTTACAATGACCATCTTTATTATGTAGGAAATATGTCGGATGAAGATATGACAGTTCAATATCTGTATGTTATGGACTCAAACGGTGAGAATCGTAAAAAAGCAGCCAAATTAGAGAATGTTCAGAATGTTACGGCTGTTTTGTACAGGGATAATTATGTTATAGGAGCTTACAGTAACAGAATAGAGCTTAATGATGAAGGACAGATTGTAAATGATGATAAGCCTGAAGCCGGTATTTTTGTTATAGATCTCGATAATTACAAGGTGTATATGAGTGATAAGATAACAAGCGAACAGGCAAATATTACGGACATATATTATGAAGACGAAGTAGTGTACTATTCGACTGTGCGGTTTGGAGATGATGTTACAGAGCTGATGATAGAGGAGGGAGCGTCAGATGATGCGGAGTCTTTTGCTTATGATAATATGCTTAATGGAATATATCAATATGATATAGCAGATGAAAAGACAACATGTCTGACGGAAATAGACCATATTAACGATCTTTGGCTGTTAGATGGCGATGGTTATTATTCGTCAAAGGATGGATATTTTGTGTTTGACACCGAAAGCAGACAGACAAGACAGCTTCCGATAGATGCGGATGGAAAAACACAATATGGACCATTAAAAAAGAGCGGAGACTTTTTATATTATGCCCTTTCTGAAGAAAAAAGTGATGAAGTGACATATTATCGCTTGAAGGATGATAAGAGTGAAGAACTGATGAATCTGTCTACTGAAAAGGCATTTAGCATTGCAAGCATATGCGGTCAGTCGGTATATGTCACATATACAAATGATAACGGAAAGTTGTGCCTTGGGGTAATAAGTCTTGATGAATTGAACAAGGGAGTATTTGAACCAAAGGAATTGAGGTGTTTTGATGATGAAGAATAGTAAGAAAAAGGGTATTTTGATAGCGGTTGCAGTAGCAGTCATTGTTGTTATAGCAGTGGCGGCAGTCTGCCTTAACAGAAAAACGGATAATGCCGGAGCTGTCAGCGAAGGCCGGACAGAGTCGGCTGATAAAACAAAAAAGTCGGATAAAGCTGATAAAGAAGAATCAGAGAACAAAAGAAATTCAGATGCGCAGGTTATAACGTTTGCTATACCTGATATTTGTAAGATTGATAAGAATAATCTAAAGAAGTTCAACGATGCACTTGCTGCGGACGGACATGATTATGAGCTCGAAATCAAAACCTTGTCCTATGACAATTACGGACAGGCTGTTGAGGGAGCCTTGGAAAACGGTAAAACAGATATAGCATTCCTGGGTTTCGGTGATGCTGCCGGAAATAATCCGGTGTATGATCTGGTACGCTCGGATCTGGTCCTGAATCTTGATGATATCTTATCAGGCGATAAAGGAAAAACACTTTATGAGGCTTTTCCAAAGAATCTTTGGGAGATGGTTAAATGCGATAAGCATATTTATTCGATTCCGTCAGCACTTGCAAGTGGTGAGGGAGTAGTTTATGCAGCCTTCAACAGGGATTACGTTTCTGACGATGCGATAAGTGCATGGGATGGCAGCATAGACGGAATATATCAGATACTTCAGGGGGTTAAATGGGATAAAAGTGATACTCCGAGGTTCGAGTATCTCATAAACGGATATAGATTTGATGATATGCTTGGCTGTGAGATAAGAAACGGGCTCTGCTTCGACTATGATACTATGTCTGTTGGAAATCCTTTAGAGTCACAGAAATTTACCGGGTATCTGAGGGTGCTTGACCGGATGAAGAAAGACGGCTATATGTCTGATGATTTGACAAATGAGATAACATATCTCAACAATCCGGGGCTGAATGATGCTCAGATATTAAAAAATATCAAGGCAGGCAATTTTGCGGCTGCTTTATGTGTCGGTAGCGTGGATGAAAATTTCAAAAAGGACAATATCACGGTAAAGGAAGTAAAGACTTACCTTTCATCAAGGATAAACAGCTCCATCGGTGTAGCAAAGAAAGCAAAGGATGCTTCTGCTGTGATGGATTTCCTTAGTCTGTTATATGGAGATGAAAAGTACGGCAATATCCTTTTGTACGGTGAAAAAGATAAGGATTATAAGCTTAAAGATGGCATTGCAGAAGCTTGTGATGGAGGCAGTCTGGATGATGACTATCTGACGAAGCTTAGTCTTAATCTTTTCGTGAATGTTTATCCGACAAAGAACGAGAAATATGTGGACAATCGTAAGAAGGAGTTTTTTGACTTTTATGACAATGCCACATTGTCTCCGTTTATCGGCTTCGAACCGGATACTAAGAATATGGGTAGGATTTCAACAGATTTAGATGATTTCATGACAGGACTGCATGGTGCCACTGTAGATGATACTTTAGACGGTGCCGTACAAAAGCTTACAGCAGATGGAATGGACAGCTATCTTGAAAGCGTGAGAAGTCAGTGGGAGGAATATAAGCAATGACACTTGAATTGGAGGGGCTTACAAAAGTTTATAAGGATAAAACCGCACTGGATGATGTGTCGTTTTCATTTACACCGGGAATATATGGGCTTTTGGGACCGAATGGAGCCGGTAAATCAACTATGATGAATCTCATTTCTGACAATCTGACTCCATCAAAAGGCCGTGTGCTGCTTGACGGAAGGGGCATAGACGAGCTTGGAAGTGAATACAGGAAGCTTCTCGGATATATGCCGCAGCAGCAGAATATATATCCGGAGCTTAGTCTTAGGCGTTTTCTTTACTTTATGGCATCCCTGAAAGGATTAAAAAAGAGTGAAGCCGGTAAAGATATAGATCACTATGTGCGCATGGTAAAGCTTGATGATGTCCTTGGAAAAAAGCTTGGCGCTTTTTCGGGTGGAATGAAGCAGAGAGCACTGATAGCACAGGCACTCATAGGCAATCCCGGCATCCTTATACTGGATGAGCCAACGGCAGGGCTTGACCCAAAGGAGAGAATCAGAATCCGCAATCTGATATCAGAGGTTGCAAAGGACAAGATTGTTATTATTGCGACTCATGTGGTTACGGATGTTGAGTTTATCGCCAAAGAGATAGTTATGTTAAGCAACGGTAAAATAATAAGGAGTGGTTCTCCGTCAAAGCTGCTTCAGGAACTTGATGGAAAGGTATGGAATATTTTTTTATCGGATAATGAGATAGATGAGGTAAACACCGGATACAAGGTGAGCAATATTTCAAGGGATGCAGACGGTGTCATAGCCCGCATTATTGCCGATTCGTATGATGGCAGATGGCAGAAGGAGGCTGTGAGACCAAATCTTGAGGACTTGTATTTGTATCTTAATGGGGACTGAAAATGGATATAGTAAAAAACGAAATATGTAAACTATTGACTAAAAGAACAGTGCTTATTCTTTTGTTTTTGCTTGTTCTTAATCCGGTTCTTGGACTGTATACCATGAATACCGTAAATGATGATGGGTATACAGGTAAGGACTACAGCGCGCTGTATGGCGAAATAAGCAATTACAGTCGTGAGGATGTTTTGCCGGAAATTGAACAGAGGCAGATGACGGCAGAAGCTTACGGCAGGATTAGTCTGTGCAGCAGGGTATACAAGGAAGCATTGGCGTGTCTGTCTTATGATGAGTATCTGGACTCTGTCAATGAAAAGGCTGATGAAATTTCGATTATGAATAAGTTTTCCGGCAATGGAGGCTTCGCAGAGAAAAATGCTGCTAAAACGAGCAGAGTCTACAGTAAGCTTGAAGGTACAGTGCCTGAGGTTATGGATGCATCGGGACTTTTGAATATTACAGACAATGAGCTTACCGACTATGTGGCTGTGATTATGCTTTTTATCATTGCGCTCAATCTTGTGTTTTATGAAAAAAGCGAGAACCAGCTTGCATTGCTTAGAACAACTGCAAGGGGCAGAAGGCAGCTTATGGCGTCAAAGTCATTCGTGATGATTATGGCGGTCATTCTTATCACCTTACTGTTGTATGGCATCAATGCAGTCATAAGCATGTGCTTTTACAATCCGATAAATCTGAAAAGTCCGCTTCAAAGTGTTTATCTGTACTATGGCAGTCCGTTTAAGCTTAGTATAGGACAATTTCTGGCATGCTATTTTCCTGTGAAAATAATAAGCTTTATATTGCTTGGCATGTTTTTTATGCTGATATGCGCAGCGCTTGACAATATTATATTTGTGTTCGTTGCTTCTGCAGTGACCGTGGTTATTGAGGCTATCTGCTACACAACGATATCAGGAACCAGCTTCCTAGCCTTCCTTAAGTACATAAATATCATGTATGGAGTCAGGACAGGCAGACTTTTTTCTGATTATGTCAATATCAATCTGTTTGGATATCCGATTAATACCGGGGTATTGTATGGCTTGTTCTGGCTTGTGTGTATAGCTGTATGTATTTTTGCGGTTACAAATTATCTCAATTCGGTGCATGAAAAGAAGCTGCTTTTACTGCCCGGCTTTGCCTGCGGCAAAAATACAGGCTGTCATACATCTTTATTTTTGCACGAATGCTATAAGGCGCTTGTTCCGGGAAAAGTGTTACTTATATTGATTGCGGCAGCTCTTTTTGTGGTATGGTGGAATCCGGCAGAGAAGCTTTCCTATGACTCGGTTGATGAGGTGTATTACAAGGAATATATGGACAAATATTATGGACCTTTAACTGCCAAAACCAATGAGCTTCTGGATGAAGAAAGAGTAAAATACGACCGGCTGGCAGATAACATTGCTTACGATATGGCACAGGGGAAGAGTGAAAGCTATATCAATATAAAGTACAAGGATGAACTGAGCAGACAGGAGGCTTTCAATAAGGTTACAGCACATGTGGATTACCTTAAGACGTTAAATGAGGGCTGGCTGTTTTTTGAAAAGGGCTATGATATCCTCACCGACAGAACAGACTTCAAAAACCGTGATACAGCACAGGCATTTGTGTATGTTATTCTCCTAATAGCAATAGCCTGCGGTATATGTGGAGCGGATTATGCAAACCATGAAATCCGGCTTTTAAGGACTACCCGCCGTGGCAGGAAACAGCATATGGGAATCAAATGCATACTTGGCTTTTTGGGCACTGTCACAGCATTTGCACTTGTATATATTGTGCGGCTGTGCAATGTGCTTTCGGCATATGGCACGCAGGGGCTTAATGCTCCGGCGGCAAGTATGGAGCATCTGTGGCGTGTTTCACAGAATATATCGGTAGGGCAGTATATACTTATCATAATGCTGATGCGCTTTATAGGGGGATTACTGGTCAGCCTGTTTGTTTTTGCAATGTTTAAATACTTAAGAAGCGGCATGTCTGTGATTATATCATGCGTCCTTTTAATTGTGCTGCCACTGGCGCTTGTGGTTTTTGGGGTGACTAATGCGCAGTATATGTTGTTTAATCCGCTGCTTCTTGGAAATATATTCTAAAATATATTTTGAATTCACTAGAAAAAACATTACAGATTGTTCCAATGAAATAGATAAAAAGCATCTGTCCGTAAAAACTGGATAGATGCTTTTTACTATAAGACAAAGTTATAATTTTTTATAAAAATCTGTGATGCGGTCCATGCGTGCCCCAATATTCATAAGCAGTGCATCCGCAATAGTAATTGCAGCCATAGCTTCAACAACAACAACAGCACGTGGCACGATAATCGGGTCATGACGTCCCTTGATGGAAATCTCTATATCTTCACTGGATTTATTTACAGTGCGTTGTGTAGCTGCGATTGAAGGAGTGGGCTTTATGGCAGCTCTGAAAATAAGCGGTGAGCCGTCTGTCATGCCGCCGAGAGTACCACCGGAGTGATTTGTCTCTTTTGAAACAGCGCCATCCCTCATAATAAAGGCATCATTGTTTGTAAGTCCGGTTGCCTTTGCTGCATCAAAGCCATCGCCGATTTCGAAGCCCTTTACAGCTCCGATAGACATAATAGCTTTTGCCAGATTGGCATCAATTTTCTCGAATACAGGATCACCGAGCCCGACAGGAAGACCTGTGATGACACATTCACACACACCGCCTGAGGAATTGAGTGATTTAAGGCATTCCTCCAGATATTCAGAAGCCTTTATCGCTGCATCGGCATCAGGCATATAAAGTGAATTGTTGTAAATCTCATGGGCATCAAAATTAACCTCATTAATTGTAACAGGACCTATTGATCTGGTGTATGTAAGAAATTTTATGCCAAGGCTCGAGAGCATCTTTACAGCGATAGCACCTGCTGCAACACGGCCTATTGTCTCGCGTCCCGAAGAACGACCTCCGCCTCTGTAGTCTCTGAAGCCGTATTTCTCATCAAAGCAAAAGTCAGCATGCCCCGGACGATAGTATGAAGCAATCTCACTGTAATCCTTTGATTTCTGATTTTTATTCCACACAACCATAGAAACAGGTGTACCTGTAGTCTTTCCCTCAAACACACCGGAGAGAATCTCAACCGTATCATCCTCCTTGCGTGGAGTAGTGAACTTGGACTGTCCCGGCTTTCTTCTGTTTAAGAATATCTGAATATCCTCCTCACACAGCTCAAGCCCCGCAGGAACGCCGTCCACAACGACACCTAAGCCCTTTCCGTGTGATTCTCCCCATGTTGTTACCCTAAAAATATTTCCGTATGATGAACCTGCCATGATGGTCTCCTTTTTATAATAATAGGTATATTATAAGTAATACCAAGTTGAATAGTCAAGAAAACTATGATATTATTTTATTTAGATAACTTTCGAACTATGTTTGTATATAATTATGTGATTAAAGGGTCAAAAGGTATCATCGATGCATGCTTACGTGCCGTACTATGTACCGCAATGAATAAACAACTACAATAAGACAGCAAAAGAGGGAGAAAACATGGAATTTAACGGGGTATTTCACCAGGCATACGACAACTACTGCTATCCTTTAAATGAGGATGAATTAATCATAAATATAAAGACCGGTTATGATGTGAAGGAAGTAAATATTATACTCGGTGACCCATTCGCAGCCGGTATCTTAGGCGGTGGTGAGACCTGGAGTGGCGATAAGCAGCCGATTATATTTAAAAAGAAATTAAAGCACCAGATATGGTGGACAACCACGGTAAAGCCACCATTCAAGAGACTTAAATATTATTTTGAGCTCATCACAGAGGATGAGAGATGGTTTTACTTTGAGGATGGCTTCGTGAGTGCAGAGCAGATGGCACTTGAGGGCAGAAGCCGCCAGTGCTTTGTATTCCCGTGGATGAATCCGTGTGATATTCCGGTCACACCGAAGTGGGTAAATGACACTATATGGTATCAGATATTTCCGGATAGATTCTGCAATGGAGACCACTCGATAGATCCTGATTATGTTGTTCCGTGGAGAAACAGGGGAAAGGTCAAAAATGAGGAGTGCTTCGGCGGAGACCTCGCAGGAATTATTCAAAAGCTTGATTATTTAAAGGAGCTTGGAATAAACGGAATCTACCTGACACCGATAAACGAGTCACCGAGCAATCATAAGTATGATACAACGGATTATGCAAAGATTGATCCGCGCTTTGGAGATGAAGAGACCTTTAAGAGGCTTGTGCTAGAAGCCCATAAGCGTGATATGAGAATAATGCTTGACGGAGTGTTCAACCACTGTGGCTATTATTTTGCACCGTGGCAGGATGTTTTAGCAAAGGGGACTGATTCAGAGTATTACGACTGGTTTATGATTAATGAATGGCCTCTTGACTTTAAGCATGGAGCGGCTAAAAAGGGACAGTTTTATACGTTTGGATTTTTTGACAATATGCCAAAGCTCAATACAAATAATCCGGCGGTGCGAAAATACTTTATCGATATCTGCGCCAACTGGGTAGAAAATTATCATATAGACGGATTGCGCCTTGATGTGGCAAATGAGGTGTCACACCGCTTCTGCAAGGAGCTTAGGGCAAGGCTTAAGGAAATTAATCCGGATATTTACATTTTGGGAGAAATATGGCATAATGCTCTTCCGTGGCTGCGTGGAGATGAGTTCGATGCGGTTATGAACTATCCGCTTGGAGAGAGCATCAAGGATTTCTGGATAGATAAGAGCCAGACGAATCAGGATTTTGAGTATACTATAAACAGATGTTATACCAACTACATGCAGCAGACCAATGATGTGCTTTTCAATCTGCTTGATTCACATGATACAAAGCGCCTTCGCTCTGATACAAAGAATCTCGACCAGTACTTTGCACAGCTTGCAGTACTTTTTGCCATGCCGGGCAGCCCATGTATATATTACGGCACTGAGATTGCCATGCCGGGCAGCTATGACCCTGACTGCAGACGATGTATGCCGTGGGATGATATTGAGGCAGGCAAGTTTAAGGAGCGCATTGAGATGGTATCAAAGCTCATTCATTTAAGGGCGAGTGTGCCGCTTTTAAAGGGCAGAAACTTCCATTTCCCTGATGATTTTGCTGATAATCCGAGGGTAATCCAGTTCAGAAAGATGGGCTGGGTGGATACATATGTGGAGGTTATAGTCAACTGCTCTGATGAGGATATTGAGGTGCCAAAGGATGGCGAGGTACTTTTTGAGAGACATTGCATAGATACCACACTGCTGACCAACGGAATATTAATCAGAAAAATCGTAGGCAATGGCGATAAGTAAAAGAAACAGGAGAATTAAACGAAAATATGGCTAAATATGAGTTACTAAAACAAGAGGGACGTGCCAAGAGAGGTACATTCCATACTGTGCATGGAGATATACAGACACCTGTATTTATGAATGTAGGAACAGTAGGTGCGATAAAGGGCGCTGTCTCTACGGACGATTTAAAGGAGATAAAGTGTCAGGTTGAGCTGTCAAATACATATCACCTGCATGTAAGAACCGGAGACAAAATCATTAAAGAGCTTGGAGGACTGCACAAATTCATGGTGTGGGACAGACCAATCCTTACAGATTCCGGCGGATTCCAGGTGTTTTCACTGGCAGGTCTTCGCAAAATAAAGGAGGAGGGCGTGTACTTCAACTCGCATATTGACGGTGCCAAGATTTTTATGGGACCTGAGGAGAGCATGCAGATACAGTCAAACCTCGGCTCCACGATAGCTATGGCATTTGACGAGTGCCCATCGAGTGTTGCAGACAGACAGTATGTGACAAACTCTGTAAACAGGACCGCGCGCTGGCTTGAGAGGTGCAAAAAGGAGATGGCACGCTTAAACAGCTTACCGGATACTATCAACAAGGAGCAGCTTTTATTCGGTATCAATCAGGGAGCTATTTATGATGATATAAGAATTGACCATGCAAAGCGCATTTCTGAGCTTGAGCTGGATGGATATGCTGTCGGCGGACTGGCGGTAGGAGAGAGCCATGAGGAGATGTACCATATTCTTGATGAAACAGTGCCTTATCTGCCTGTTAATAAACCTACATACCTGATGGGAGTAGGAACTCCTGCCAATATACTTGAGGGTGTAGAGAGAGGAATCGACTTCTTTGACTGTGTATACCCAAGCAGAAACGGCCGTCACGGACATGTATACACGAATCACGGCAAGCTTAATCTGTTCAACCAGAAGTATCAGAAGGATATGCGCCCTATTGAGGAGGGCTGTAACTGTCCTGCCTGCCGCACATATTCGCGTGCATATATCAGGCATCTTTTAAAGGCAAAGGAGATGCTCGGAATGAGACTGTGTGTGCTCCATAATTTGTATTTCTACAACAACATGATGGAGGAGATAAGGGATTCGCTTGATGCAGGCCGTTTTGCCTCATACAAGGCTGAAAAGCTCTATGGAATGACACAGGGAGAGCAGAGCTAGCAGATAAATATAAAAAATCTCGAAAATGATAAAAAATCCTTGCCGTTAGCACGTTTAACGTGTATTATGGTAATAGTGCTTAGAACACATCAATTATAGAATATTTAGGAGGAACAATTGATGACATCAATTTTAGCAAACGGTCAGGCAGCAGGAACAATTGGAATGGTTGTCTGGTTAGTAGTACTTTTCGCAGTTATGTATTTTCTTATGATCCGTCCACAGAAGAAGGAGCAGAAGAAAAAGGAGCTTATGCTTAATGAGGTTGCAACAGGAGACACAGTTCTTACAACAAGTGGATTTTACGGTACAGTTATCGATATCGAGGACGATACTGTAATCGTTGAGTTTGGTAACAACAAGAACTGCCGTATCCCAATGCAGAAGGCAGCTATCGCTGACCTTGAGAAAGCAGAGGATTCAGCTAAATAATGCAGATTTGTAAAGCCGTCACATAAGTGGCGGTTTTCTTATTATCCGCATCTCTTGCAATAATAATAAAAAACTGTTATTATAGTATGCAGTTATTATAAGCTGCAGTTATAAATTGCATGAAAAAGTAAAATATCCCGGCATATTGAAATAACTACTTTAATGCTTTAATATAAGAATATGTATTTTTATGTAAAAGAGGTAAGAAATTATGGAATATAAAGTTGGTGTAATTTCCGGAGACGGAATCGGACCGGAGATAGTTACTGAGGCAAAAAAGGTATTGGACAAAATAGCAGACAAGTATGGACACAGCTTCAACTACACAGACATCCTTATGGGTGGCTGCTCAATTGATGCTACAGGTGTTCCTCTTACAGATGAGGCTATTGCGACTGCACTTGATTCAGATGCGGTGCTGATGGGTTCAATCGGTGGCAACACAGCCACATCACCATGGTACAAGCTGGCCCCTGAGCTTCGTCCGGAGGCAGGACTTTTAAAGCTTAGAAAGTCGCTCAATCTGTTTGCAAATCTTAGACCGGCATACCTGTACAAGGAGCTTGCAGCAGCATGTCCACTCAGAGCTGATATCATTGGAGACGGCTTTGATATGATGATTATGCGTGAGCTTACAGGAGGTCTTTACTTCGGAGCCAGAGAGACAAAAGAGGTGGACGGAGTTGTTACGGCCACAGATACACTGACATACAATGAGAATGAAATCAGAAGAATCGCAAAGCGAGGCTTCGATATAGCCATGAAGAGAAGGAAAAAGGTCACATCCGTAGACAAGGCAAATGTGCTTGATTCTTCTAGATTATGGAGAAAGATCGTCGAGGAGGTCGCTAAGGATTATCCGGAGGTTACATACGAGCATATGCTTGTTGATAACTGTGCAATGCAGCTTGTAAAGGATCCTAAGCAGTTTGATGTTATCCTTACAGAGAATATGTTTGGCGATATTTTATCAGATGAAGCAAGTATGGTGACAGGATCAATCGGTATGCTTTCATCAGCAAGCCTTAACGATACAAAGTTCGGACTTTATGAGCCAAGTGGCGGATCTGCTCCTGATATCGCAGGAAAGGGCATTGCAAACCCTATCGCAACAATCCTTTCAGCAGCCATGATGCTTCGCTATTCATTTGATCTGGACAAGGAAGCACAGGCAATCGAGGATGCTGTAAAGCAGGTGCTTAAGGAGGGCTACAGGACAATCGACATCATGCCACAGCCGGGTGAGACTACAGAGGGTATCACACAGGTAGGCACAGCACAGATGGGTGATCTCATCGCAGAACGTGTGTAGCTGCATGACTTATAATAGACAGCTAACAGGTTATAGATAGGCAGATCATGTGTATACAGTAGTAATGATGAAGTACTCAAAGAAATAGTCGGAGATAAATAAGGAGATAAAATATGATAAGTGATAACGCAAGAGCCGGAATGCAGCAGGCACCGGCAAGAAGTTTATTTAATGCTCTTGGTTTTACACCGGAGGAAATGAAAAAGCCTATGGTAGGAATCGTAAGCTCATTCAATGAGATTGTTCCGGGCCATATGAATATAGACAAAATCGTTGAGGCTGTAAAGCTTGGAGTTGCAGAGGCAGGAGGAGTGCCTGTAGTATTTCCTGCAATCGCAGTCTGCGATGGTATTGCAATGGGACATGTGGGTATGAAATATTCCCTTGTCACAAGAGATCTGATTGCAGATTCTACAGAGTGTATGGCAATCGCTCATCAGTTTGATGCACTTGTAATGGTTCCAAACTGTGACAAGAACGTGCCGGGACTTCTGATGGCGGCTGCACGTCTTAATCTGCCTACAGTATTTGTATCAGGCGGACCAATGCTCGCAGGCCACGTAAAGGGCAGAAAGAGAAGCCTTTCATCTATGTTTGAGGCTGTCGGCTCATACGCTGCCGGTACTATGACTGAGGATGATGTATGTGAGTATGAGAACAAGGTATGTCCTACCTGTGGTTCATGCTCGGGAATGTACACAGCCAACTCTATGAACTGTCTTACAGAGGCGCTTGGTATGGGACTTCGCGGAAACGGAACAATACCTGCTGTATATTCAGAGCGTATACGTCTTGCAAAGCATGCCGGAATGGCTGTTATGGATATGTACAACAAGGGCATCAAGGCGAGAGATATCATCACGAAGGATGCAATAATGAACGCACTCACAGTTGATATGGCACTCGGCTGCTCTACAAACTCTATGCTTCATCTTCCGGCTATCGCTCATGAGATCGGCTTTGATTTTGATATCAGCTTTGCAAACCCAATCAGCGAGAGGACACCAAACCTCTGCCACCTTGCTCCGGCAGGTCCTACATATATGGAGGACTTAAACGAGGCCGGCGGTGTGTGGGCTGTCATGAAAGAGCTTGCTGATATCGGACTTTTAAATACAGATTGTATGACTGTTACAGGAAAGACAGTTGGAGAGAATATAAAGAATGCAGTCAATAGAGACCCTGAGGTTATCAGACCGGTAGACAATCCATATTCAAAGACCGGAGGACTTGCAGTGCTTAAAGGAAATCTGGCTCCGGACGGCTCTGTAGTAAAGCGTTCAGCAGTTGTCGATGAGATGATGGTTCATGAAGGCCCTGCAAGAGTATTTGACTGCGAGGAGGATGCAATTGCAGCAATAAAGGGCGGCAAGATCGTAGAGGGCGATGTGGTTGTAATCAGATATGAGGGACCAAAGGGCGGCCCTGGAATGAGAGAGATGCTTAACCCTACATCCGCTATTGCCGGAATGGGACTTGGAAGCTCTGTAGCACTCATCACAGACGGACGTTTTTCAGGAGCTTCAAGAGGAGCTTCAATAGGTCATGTTTCACCTGAGGCCGCAGTAGGCGGACCGATTGCCCTGGTTGAAGAGGGTGATATCATAAAGATTGATATTCCAAACATGAAGCTTGAGCTTGACGTGTCAGATGAGGTGCTTGCTGAGCGTAAGGCAAAGTGGCAGCCAAGGGAGCCGAAGGTTACAACAGGCTACTTGAAGAGATACGCAGCGCTTGTTACATCAGGAAACAGAGGAGCCATCCTTGCACTTCCGGGCGAGCAGAACGCGTAGTATAAATTTTGATAGAAAATTCAGTACGAATAAGGATTTTACCTATTATCGTAAAGGATTCGTATAAGAAAAAGAGGAATACAAGATGCAGTTAACAGGATCACAGGTTATTATAGAATGCTTAAAAGAACAGGGTGTTGACACAGTATTCGGTTATCCGGGAGGAGCCATCCTTAATGTCTATGACGAGCTCTACAAGCATCCGGAGATTAAGCATGTGCTGACCTCACATGAGCAGGGAGCAAGCCATGCGGCCGACGGCTATGCGAGAAGCACCGGAAAGGTTGGCGTCTGTCTGGCTACAAGCGGACCGGGTGCGACAAATCTGGTCACAGGAATTTCGACAGCATACATGGATTCGATTCCAATCGTCGCAATTACATGTAATGTCGGAGTCTCGTTACTTGGAAAGGATAGCTTTCAGGAGATAGATATTGCCGGAATTACAACGCCTGTAACCAAATACAGCTTTATTGTAAAGGATGTAGAGAAGCTTGCAGATACAATACGCAGAGCCTTCGATATAGCAAGAAAAGGCAGACCGGGTCCTGTGCTTGTGGATATTCCAAAGAATGTTACGGCAGATCTGGTAGAGTACACCAGGCAGGAAATCAAGCTTCCTGAGCGTGTGACAGAAACAATTACAGACAGTGATATTGATAATGCAATTGAACTCATAAAAGCATCCAAAAAGCCATATATATTTGTAGGAGGCGGAGTGGTTCTCTCCGGAGCAAGCAAAGAGCTTAAGGAATTTGTAGACAAGGTGAATGCACCTGTTTGCGATACGCTCATGGGCAAGGGTGCATATGACGGCACAAGTGATAACTACACAGGCATGCTTGGTATGCATGGTACAAAGACCTCAAACCTTGGAGTTTCAGAGTGCGACCTTTTGATTGCGATTGGTACACGTTTTTCGGACAGAGTGCTTGGCAATCCTAAAAAGTTTGCAGACCAGGCCAAGATATTACAGTTTGATGTAGACGCAGCAGAGATTAATAAAAATATCCGTGTTACATCGAGTGTTATAGGCGATGTGAAGGAAATACTTACACGCATCAACAAAAAGCTCACACAGCTTGATCACAATTCATGGGTTGAGCATGTGCTTGCATATGCAAAGACTTTTCCTCTTACATATCACAAAGAGGGACTAAGCGGACCATTTGTTATTGAAAAAATCTATGAAATGACAAAAGGAAATGCTATAATGGTTACTGAGGTCGGCCAGCATCAGATGTGGGCAGCCCAGTATTACAAATACAGCAAGCCGAGAACTCTTCTTACATCAGGAGGTCTTGGTACCATGGGATACGGTCTCGGTGCTGCAATCGGTGCCCAGACAGCTAATCCTGACAGGACTGTAGTCAATATTGCAGGTGACGGATGCTTCAGAATGAACATGAACGAGCTTGCAACAGCTTCAAGAGAAAAGCTTCCTCTTATCGAGGTTATAATAAACAACCATGTACTTGGAATGGTACGCCAGTGGCAGACTCTTTTTTACGAGAAGCATTACTCGGCAACCGTACTTGATGATGGGGTGGATTATGTAAAGCTTTCAGAAGCAATGGGAGCCACCGCACGACGTGTTAAGACCCAGGAAGAATTTGAAAAAGCATTTGCAGATGCCTTAAAGAGCAAGACACCGTTTGTCATCGATTGTATCATTGATTCAGATGACAAGGTATGGCCTATGGTTGCACCGGGCAAGCCTATCAACGAGTCTTTCGATGAAGAGGACTACAATGCGACACAAGGAGGAAATTAGAGTGAGTAGAGTTTACAATTTTTCAGCAGGACCTGCAGTTTTACCTGAGGAGGTATTGCAGGAAGCAGCAGCAGAGATGATGGATTATAAGGGAAGCGGAATGTCGGTTATGGAGATGAGCCACAGATCTAAATGGTTTGATGACATCATCAAGGATGCCGAGAAAGATCTCCGCGAGCTTATGAATATACCTGACAATTACAAGGTACTTTTCCTTCAGGGTGGTGCTTCACAGTTCTTCGCTGAGGTACCGATGAACCTTATGAAAAATAAAAAAGCAGGATACATTATCACAGGTCAGTGGGCTAAAAAGGCGTTTGCCGAGGCTAAGATTTACGGAGATGCCGTAGAGCTTGCTTCGTCTGCAGATGAGACCTTCTCATACATACCTGACTGCTCAGATTTACCAATCACAGATGATATGGATTATGTATACATTTGCGAGAACAATACTATCTACGGAACAAAGTACAAGAAGCTTCCAAACACAAAGGGAAAGAACCTTGTAGCTGATGTATCTTCATGCTTCTTATCAGAGCCTGTAGATGTATCAAAATATGCTGTTATCTATGGCGGAGTACAGAAGAATGTAGGACCTGCCGGAGTAGTTATAGCAATTATCAGAGAGGACCTTATCACAGATGATTGTCTACCGGGCACACCAACCATGCTCAAGTGGAAGACTCAGGCCGATAATGATTCTCTTTACAATACACCACCATGCTACGGCATCTATATCTGTGGCAAGGTATTCAAATGGCTCAAGAAGATGGGCGGTCTTTCAGTTATGAAGGAGAGAAATGAGGAGAAGGCCAAGATTCTCTACGATTTCCTTGATCAGAGCAAGCTCTTTAAGGGAACAGTAAGAAAAGAGGACAGATCACTCATGAATGTTCCGTTTGTAACAGGAGATGCAGAGCTTGATGCCAAGTTTGTAAAGGAGGCAACTGCGGCCGGATTTGTAAACCTTAAGGGACACCGTACAGTTGGCGGAATGAGAGCATCTATCTACAATGCTATGCCAAAAGAGGGCGTTGAGAAGCTTGTAGAGTTTATGAAGAAGTTTGAGGAGGAGAATGCATAATGTTTAATTACACATGCTTAAACCCAATCGCAGGAGTAGGTCTTGACCTGTTCTCTGACGATTATAAAAAGGTTGATGATATTAAGGATGCAGATGCAGCACTTGTAAGAAGTGCCGCTATGCATGACATGGAGCTTGGCGACAAGGTGCTTGCTGTGGCAAGAGCAGGAGCAGGAGTAAACAATATTCCGCTTGACAAGTGTGCAGAGCAGGGAATCGTTGTATTCAACACACCGGGAGCCAATGCAAACGGTGTTAAGGAGCTTGTGTTTGCCGGAATGCTTTATGCATCAAGAGATATCGTTGGAGGTATCGACTGGTGTCTTGCAAACCAGAACGATGAGAATATTGCAAAGACAGCCGAGAAGCAGAAAAAGAACTTTGCAGGAACAGAGATTTCAGGCAAGAAGCTCGGTGTTATCGGACTGGGAGCCATCGGTGTACTTGTCGCAAATGCTGCAGTACATATGGGCATGGATGTTTACGGATATGATCCATACATCTCAGTAAATGCCGCATGGAACCTTTCAAGAAGCGTTAAGCATATCAGCAATGTTGAGGACATCTACAAGAACTGTGATGTCATCACAATCCATGTACCTCTTCTTGATTCAACAAAGAAGATGATAAACGCTGATGCTATTGCAATGATGAAGCCAACCGCTATCGTATTAAACTTTGCCAGAGATCTTCTTGTTGACGAAGAGGCTATGGTAGATGCACTTGCCAAGGGAAAGGTTAAGAAGTATGTTTCAGATTTCCCTAACAACACAACTGTTGGAGCAAAGGGCTGCATCGTAACACCTCATCTTGGAGCATCTACAGCGGAGTCAGAGGACAATTGTGCAGTTATGGCTGTCAAGGAGCTGAGAGATTACTTAGAGAATGGTAATATCGTTCACTCAGTCAACTTCCCTGACTGCAGCATGGGTGCATGCACAGCTTCAGGCAGAGTCGGAATCCTTCACAAGAATGTTAAGGGTATGATTGGACAGATTACAACAGCTCTTGCAGAGGCTGATATCAATGTATCTGATCTGACAAACAAGGGCAAGGGTGACTATGCGTATTCACTTCTTGATCTTGATTCAGCTATTGATGCTTCTACCGTTGAGAAGCTTTCTGCCATTGACGGAGTGCTCAGAGTGAGAGTTATTAAATAGTGAATTAATATTTGATTTAAATACTGATCCCCCATATTTTATATGGGGGATTTAGTGGGTTATAAGGAAATAACAAACATAACAAATATGGAAAATATATAAGTGATATAAGCGTTATAAGAGATATAAGAGATATATAGGAGATTATATGATCAGACAAATTATTGGTGAAGTATCAGTGCCGGTTGCAAACACCGAGGTACAGCAGGTTATTGAAAACCCGGGCATTGTAAAGACATATCTGGAGAAGTATATGCCATCGCTTATCAGCTTTCTCGTGCAGCTTGTTGTTGCGATAGTGATACTGCTTATAGGTATTAAGGTGATTAAATCAGTCGTAAAAATAATTAAAAAAGGATTTGATAAAAGCAGAATGGACGCTGCAGTGGCATCATTTCTAGCAAATGTTATTAAATACTTTTTGTATTTTATTCTTGTCATGGCGCTGCTTTCGGGCTTTGGAGTGGCGACAGGCTCTGTTATAGCGGTTCTTGGCTCTGCCGGACTTACTGTAGGTATGGCATTGCAGGGCAGTCTGTCGAATTTCGCAGGAGGCGTGCTTATTCTTTTGATGAAGCCGTTTAGCGTGGGCGATTACATAGTTGACGGTTCAAGTGGTACAGAGGGCACTGTAAAGGATATAAATCTGTTTTATACAAGGCTTTTGACAATAGATAACAAGATGGTTATGATACCAAACGGAAAGCTCGCTGATTCGTGTATCACAAATGTATCTATGATGGATAAGAGGATGCTTGATTTGAGAGTAACAGTATCCTACAGCACAGATTTAGCATTTGCAAAGAGTGTGCTGGAATCTGTTGTCACATCAGCAGATACGATGCTTCACGATGAGCCGAGCAATGTGTTTGTGAGTGAGCTGCAGGATTCGGCAATAGAGCTCGGTGCGAGAATCTGGGTGAAGAACGAGGATTACTGGAACACAAAATGGCAGCTTACAGAAGAAATTAAAACAGCATTTGATAAAAATAACATCGAAATTCCGTTTCCGCAGATAGATGTTAATATTCAAAAGAGGAGCATAGACTCTGACTTTTAAAGCCGGGTGTTGCAGAATATTACTTTAACAGATTTTTTGTGGTAAATATACTTATAATTTAACTATAATATGTAAAAATGTGATATACTATCATCATCGCATTTTAGGAGGAATAATTGATGACAATTCACGATTTGGCTGAATACGAGATTTTAGATGAGCACAGAGTGGAGGATGTCCAGTCGGATGGATTCATTCTGAGACACAAAAAAAGTGGTGCAAGGATTGCCATTTTATCAAATAATGATGATAACAAGGTCTTTTATATAGGTTTCAGGACTCCGCCGGAGGATGAGACGGGTGTACCGCATATTATTGAGCATACCACACTCTGTGGTTCAAAGAAGTTCCCTGTAAAGGATCCCTTCATTGAGCTGGCAAAGGGCTCGCTCAATACATTTTTAAATGCCATGACATACCCTGACAAGACAGTTTATCCTGTCGCAAGCTGCAACGACCAGGATTTTAAGAATCTCATGGATGTGTATCTGGATGCAGTGTTTAATCCGAATATCACGAAGTATGAGGAGATTTTCAAGCAGGAGGGCTGGCACTATGAGCTTACAGGCAAGGATGACGAGCTTAAGATAAACGGAGTGGTGTACAATGAGATGAAGGGAGCATATTCATCGCCGGATGAGGTGCTTTCAAGCCAGATTTACCGCTCGCTTTTCCCTGACAATACCTACAGCAAGGATTCTGGCGGTAATCCGGAGTATATTCCTAAGCTTACGTATGAAGCATATCTGGACTTCTATCACAAGTATTATCATCCATCCAATTCATACATTTATCTGTATGGTGATATGGATGTTGTCGAGAGACTTGAGTGGCTGGATAAGGAATATCTGAGCCTGTATGATTATAAAAAAGTTAATTCAGAAATTAATAAACAGCCTGCATTTGATGAAATAAAAAATGTTGAGGCACAGTATTCAATTACCATGGATGATTCACAGGAGAATAAGACTTATCTATCTTATAACCGTGTGGTAGGGGATTCGCTTGATGAGATGCTCTATCAGGCATTTGATGTGCTTGACTATGCACTTGTCAGCTCACCGGGAGCACCGGTGAAGCAGGCATTGATAGATGCGGGAATCGGTGATGATGTGTATGGCTCATATGATGCTGGCATTCTGCAGCCGGTATTCTCGTTTGTGGCAAAGAATGCCAATGCATCTCAGGCAGATGAGTTTGAAAGTATTATAGAAAACACTCTTAAAGAAGTTGTTAAAACAGGAATTAATAAAGAAGCATTGCTCGCTGGAATCAACAGCAGCGAGTTCAAATTCAGGGAGGCTGACTTCGGACAGTTTCCTAAGGGACTCCTTTTTGGATTAAACTGTTTAGACAGCTGGCTGTTTGATGATATGAAGCCTTTTATACATCTGGAGTGTCTTGGTACCTTTGCAAAGCTTCGAAAGGCTGTAGATACTGATTATTTTGAAAAGCTTATACAGGAGTATCTGCTTGACAATACCCATGGTTCATCTGTCACAGTAAAGCCGAAGCGCGGCCTTGGCAATGAGAGGGAGGAGGCTTTGGCAAAGGAGCTTTCCGATTACAAGGCATCTCTTTCGGATGAAGAGATTAAAAAGCTGATTGAGGATACAGAGCATTTAAAGAAATACCAGGAGGAGCCTTCGTCGGATGAGGACCTGCGCAAGCTTCCAATGCTTACAAGAGCAGATATGAAAAAGAATGCTATGCCTTTTTCAAACATTGAGGATGAGCTTTTGGATGTAAAGGTTGTGTGTCATGACATAGAGTCAAACGGCATTGATTATATATCATTTTTATTTGATGCAGGTGATTTTGCCCAGAGTGAGCTTGGCTATCTTGGCTTCTTCACAAACGCACTCGGGCTGGTGAGCACCGAAAAGTACAGCTATACCGATTTAGCCAATGCCACCAACATATATACCGGCGGAATCAGCACAGGTACTGCAAGCCACCCGGATATTAAGGATAGAAATAATTTCGTGTTTAAGTTAGAGGTGAAGCTTAAGGTGTTGGAGAAAAATCTTGACAAGGCACTTGAGCTTATGGAGCAGATGCTTCTTTCATCGGATTTTACAGATACAAAGAGACTGGGTGAGCTTGTAGCGCAGATTAAGGCAAGGCTTCAGGCTAACCTTAGCAGTTCCGGTCATCTGGTTGCAGCTATGCGAAGCATGTCGAGCTTCTCGCGCTACGCACTTTATCAGGACGAGCTAAAGGGAATTGCTTTTTACCGCTCTATATGCCACATAGAAAAGGAACTTTCAGAGTCACCAAAGAGTGTGTCAGATAAGCTTGCTGCAATAGCCAAAAAGCTGTTTGCAAGAAACAGAATGCTTATCAGCTTTACCGGAAATAACGAGGCATATGGCAATGCAAAGCCTTCGTTGGAAAAAGTTATAGCTGGATTTGATAAAATGAGTGCTATAGGCAATCAGGCAGAGGTTCATTTTAATACAGCAAAGGAAGCATTTATTGATGCATCCCAGATACAGTATGTGGCAAAAACAGGTGATTTCATCTGCGAGGGCTATGAATACACCGGAGCACTGAGACTGCTGCGTATCATCTTAAGCTATGATTATCTCTGGATAAATGTCAGGGTAAAGGGTGGTGCTTACGGCTGCATGAATACCTTCCTTAGAAGCGGAGAGAGCTACTTTGTCTCATATAGAGACCCTAACCTTTCAGACACACTTGATGTCTATGACAGGATACCTGAGTATATAAAGAGCTTTTCACCTGATGAGAGGGATATGACTAAGTATATTATCGGTACCTTCAGTGCACTTGATACGCCTATGAATCCGGAAGCAAAGGGCAGCAGATCACTGTCTGCATATCTCGAGGGTATTACCTACGAGCAGATTCAAAAGGAGAGAAATGAGATACTAAATGCACAGCCAGAGGATATCAGAAGGCTTGCAGACCTTGTAGAGGCAGTGCTTAAGAAGGACAGTATATGTGTCATCGGCAATGAAAATATGATTAAAGAGTCGGCAGGGCTCTTTGAGAATGTTGAAAAGCTTATATGATTAAAGGGTCACAATGTATCATCGATGCATGCTTGCATGCAATTCGATGTATACCTTTTGACCCTCATATCCTTATAAATACAGATTCACATAGGAGGAAAAATGATACAGAATTTCAAATCGGGTTTTGTTACAATAATCGGTAGACCAAACGTGGGCAAGTCAACACTGATGAACAGGCTTATCGGTCAGAAAATTGCCATCACCTCAAACAAGCCTCAGACCACAAGAAACCGCATCCAGACAGTATACACGGATATGGAAAAGGGACAGATAGTGTTCCTTGATACTCCGGGCATACACAAGGCTAAAAACAAGCTGGGCGAGTATATGGTCAATGTGGCGAAAAAGACATTAAATGAGGTGGATGTTGTGCTGTGGCTTGTGGAACCGACCAACTTTATCGGGGCGGGAGAGCAGCATATCATAGAGCAGCTCAAAAAGGTTAATACACCTGTTATATTGATTATCAATAAGGTGGATACAGTGGAAAAGGAAAAGGTGCTTGAGTATATAGATACCTACCGCAAGGTATACGACTTTGCAGAGATTATTCCTACGTCAGCCTTAAGAGGGCAGAATACGGATGATGTTATTAATTCTATATTTAAGTATTTGCCTTATGGCCCACAGTTCTATGATGAGGACACCATCACAGATCAGCCGGAGCGTGCAATCTGTGCTGAGATTATCAGGGAAAAAGCGCTCCATGCTCTAAATGACGAGGTGCCGCATGGCATTGCAGTAGGAATTGACCGCATGAAGACAAGAAAGACAAAGAGTGGTTCTATTATAGATATGGATGCCACAATTGTCTGCGAGAGAGACTCCCATAAGGGAATCATTATAGGAAAGCAGGGCAGCATGCTAAAAAAAATCGGCACCAATGCGCGCTATGAGATGGAAAGACTGCTTGACTGTAAGGTGAATCTGAAGCTATGGGTCAAGGTAAAGAAGGATTGGAGAGACAGCGACTTCCTCATCAAGAACTTTGGATACAAAGAGGAAGAATAGTATTTTGAAAGTAAGATTAAGATGTCACAGAGTGTAGTGTTGACCGGTATGGTGCTTTCAGCCATGCCGGTAGGGGATTTTGACAAAAGAATAACGATTCTCACAAAGGAACGAGGAAAAATCACAGCCTTTGCAAGGGGCGCAAGACGTCCAAACAGCCAGCTTATGGCAGGAAGCAATCCATTTTCGTTCGGTGAGTTTGAGCTGTTTGAGGGTAAAAGCGCATATTCTCTTTCAAAGGTCACAATCAGCAACTATTTCAGGGAGCTGACACAGGATTTGGAAGCAGTATACACCGGGTTTTACTTTCTGGAGTTCTGCGGATATTTTTGTCAGGAGAACAATGACGAGAAGGATATGTTAAAGCTCCTTTATCAATCACTCCGGGCTCTTGAATCACCGGCATATAAAAATGAGCTGGTCAGAGCTGTTTTTGAGCTTAAGGCTATTACGATAAATGGCGAGGGTCCATCGCTGTTTTCGTGTATACACTGTCATTCAAGGGAAGGACTTAATGTCTTTTCGGCAAGACGCGGAGGGGTGTTTTGTGACAACTGTGGCACGCAGGTGCAGGGCAGGCATATACTAAGCGATACACTTTATACCATGCAGTATATTGTTTCAGCTGATATCACGAAGCTGTACACATTTGCAGTGTCAGACGATGTGCTTGAGGAGCTGAGAGGCATAATGAAGGAATATCTTTCAATCTATGTGCATCATGATTTTAAATCAGCAGCTTTTCTGTGATAAATTAAAGCATGAAATTAAATCATGAAATAATTAATAGATACTATGCATGTCGTTGCCCTTTAAAATATGATACTTGAAATCATATATACAAAAGGGTATAATATCATAGATTATATTTTAGGAGGCAGCTATGAATAAAAAGCTATCAATGCTGTTGCCTGTTATTGCGACATGCGGTTTGCTTGCCGGGTGCGGTACGGATTATTATACCAAGGACAGCACGGTATTTGTTGCAAAAAACGGCAGTGTGGTATCTACAGATGTCGAGGACTTTGATACAGCTGCATACAAGCAGGATGACTTACAAAGCTATGTGGACAAGTCAATAGACGACTACAATAAGAAGAATGACGGTTCGGTCAAGCTCAAAAAGCTGACTGTCGAGAAAAAGAAGGCATCTCTTACCATGAGCTATGCATCAACCGATGAATACACTGATTTCAATGGGACAAAGCTTTTTTCAGGGACGATTGCGGAGGCTCTGGCAGCCGGATATGATTTCAAGACCGATTTCGCAGCGATAGATGATGGCAAGGCAAAGAAATGTGAATCATCTGAGTTTCTGGATGAAACCGGATACAAGGTCGTTGTTTACGAAGGCAGCTCAAATTTGCACGTGAAAGGGAAAATATTATATGCATCTGTCGACAAAGTAAAGCTTGTAGATGACAAAACAGTTGCGATTGGTGACAAGTACAGCCTGCTTGCATCACAAACCACAGGGACAGAGAGTGCCACAGAGAACACGGAAGCAGTAAAAGCCGATGCGACGGAAGGAACGGAAAACGGAGCGGATGGTAGTGTCAGTGATGATGATATATTAAACTCGGTCAAGCAAGACAACGAGGTCACATTTGACTTTGACAGTGAGGAGGACAATTCAGCGCCGGTGTCATATATCACATATGTTATATATAAGTAGATTAAGGCGTGAATTGTTATTTAATTATAATTAAGAATACAAGTAACTATTCAGTACAGCTGATTCTAATGCGCCTGCAGCTTACAGCTGTGAAGGTACTGAACAGTTACGAATACAAATAAATCATAAGTAAGATAGAGAGGAAACAAGAATTATGGAAAAGACCATGGACAAAATCGTACAGGTAGCAAAAGCAAGAGGATTTGTATATCCGGGCTCAGAAATTTACGGAGGTCTTGCAAATACATGGGATTATGGAAACCTGGGCGTAGAGCTTAAAAACAACGTAAAAAGAGCATGGTGGAAGAAATTTATCCAGGAGAATCCTTATAACGTAGGTGTGGACTGCGCCATCCTCATGAATCCTCAGACATGGGTTGCATCAGGACATCTCGGCGGCTTCTCAGATCCGCTTATGGATTGTAAGGAGTGCCACGAGCGATTCAGAGCCGACAAAATCATCGAGGATTTTGCGCAGGACAATGGTATTGAGCTTGAGACATCAGTTGATGGCTGGACAAACGAGCAGATGGTAGATTTCATCAAGGAGCACAATGTTCCATGTCCATCATGCGGCAAGCACAATTTTACAGATATCAGACAGTTCAACCTCATGTTCAAGACCTTCCAGGGTGTTACAGAGGATGCTAAGAATACAGTATATCTTCGTCCTGAGACAGCACAGGGTATCTTTGTAAACTTTAAAAATGTACAGCGTACATCACGTAAAAAGATTCCATTCGGTATCGGACAGGTTGGTAAGTCATTCCGTAACGAGATTACACCTGGTAACTTCACCTTCAGAACACGTGAGTTCGAGCAGATGGAGCTTGAGTTCTTCTGCGAGCCTGGAACAGATCTTGAGTGGTTTAAGTACTGGAGAGGCTTCTGCCGTGACTGGCTCATTTCCCTTGGAATCAAGGAGGATGAGATGAGACTGCGTGATCATGATCCTGCTGAGTTAGCCTTCTATTCAAAGGGAACTACAGATATCGAGTTCTTATTCCCATTCGGATGGGGCGAGCTTTGGGGCATTGCTGATCGTACAGATTATGACCTCGGACGTCATCAGGAAGTTTCAGGACAGGATCTTACATACTTCGATGACCAGAAGAATGAGAAATATCTGCCATACGTTATCGAGCCGTCACTTGGTGCTGACCGTGTAGTACTCGCTTTCCTTTGTGCAGCTTATGATGAGGAGGATATCGGTACACCGGAGAAGCCGGATGTAAGAACAGTATTCCATTTCCATCCTGCACTTGCACCTGTAAAGATTGGAGTACTTCCACTGTCAAAGAAGCTCAATGAGAGTGCTGAAAAGGTATTTGCACAGCTTTCAAAGACATACAATTGTGAGTATGACGACAGAGGAACAATCGGAAAGAGATATCGTCGTCAGGATGAAATCGGAACACCATTCTGCGTGACATATGATTTCGACTCAGAGGAAGACCATTGCGTGACAGTACGTGACCGTGACACAATGGAGCAGGAGCGTATCGCAATTGATGAGCTTGATGCTTATTTTGCAAAGAAATTTGAATTCTAGTTTTGTACAAACTAACGATATTTTTTGTTAAATGAGGCTTAAAAAAAGCAATTACAACTTTTTTTGAAAGTGTATTTTGTGAAATTATACAAAATTAGGAATTAGGTCACAAAAATTAATATAAAAACATATCAGAAATCAAATTTTATGATATAATATAGATGACAAATGACAACCAAAGATATAGTAAGCTATTCTTTGGTTGTTCTGATATATGGAGATTATGAATATGGAAGCAAAAGAATTAAAGAAGCTGAGCAGAAGTGAGCTGCTAGAGATGCTTTTAGACAGAAGTAAAGAGGTTGAACACTTAAGAAAAGAGCTTGACGAGACAAAAAAACATATTCAGACACTTGAGCGTGAGGTAAAGACATCGGGTGATATCAATGCTGCAATTAATAAACTCACGTCAGCAACAGAGGAAATCCAGAAATTTGCCGCCGTAATATCCATGGCTTCAAATAATCTGACAAGAAAATAATATAGAAGCAATATTTTGTGGTTATGAAATGGATAATTGGACAAAAGAATGATAGAAAAAATATATAAAAAGGCAATATATGCTCTGGCAAGAGTTGCCGTAAAGTACATTGAGCTAAGAAAAAAAAGAGAACAGAAGAAAATTAAGCAGAATAAATCAGCTAACCTCACAAATTCGACAAAAAGCTGCACAGATGCTGAATACAATAAAAAGGTAGTTGCAGAGATTAATCATAACAATATTGCAGCTGTTGCAGAACGCAAAAATAATATTGATGTAGTGGATTTAAGCAAAGACGAGGAGCTGAAGGATGTCGAACAGAAACCACTTACCAATGAGGATAAGCTTGATTTACTTTTGGCACAGATGATGGAAACAGCTGTTAAGTCATCTGAAAAAGTAACGCAGGTACATAAGCAGACCCAAAATGTTGATGAAAATATATCACAGGAAATAGCGGAAATAATTCCGGTCAAATATGTAACACCGGCGCCAGACATAACTCCTGATATAGAAAAAAATATTGAAATAGAGAAGGAATATCAGCAGACTAAAAAAGGAAACCGGCCGGAGGATATATCTGTACATATAGAAAAGGAAATATCAAGGAAGGTTTCAGAAGAAAACAGAGTTGAGAATAAAGAAGTTGAGAATAAAAGTGCTGAGAAGACTGAAGATAGATCGGGCTATCGCAGTATCATGACAGACGACTATGACCGTTATAGCGATGATCTTGGCATAAAGGAGCTGCGTCAGGAACTGAGAAGAGTGAAGTATAACAACAAATTTGCAGCAACACTCTTCAATACCGTAGGAACACTTGTGGTAGTGGCAGCGGCAGCAATATTGGTCGCAAACCTGTGGCTCCCTATTTTGAAGGTGACCGGAACATCCATGTCACCGACGTTACAGGAGGGACAGGTGCTTATGGCATCAAAGGGGCATGACTTTAAAACAGGAGATGTCATAGCTTTTTATTACAATAACAAGATACTTGTAAAAAGAGTTATTGCGATGCCGGGTGACTGGGTCAATATATCAGAGGATGGCACGGTTTATGTAAACGATATCGCAATTGATGAACCGTATCTCAATGAAAAAGCTTTAGGAGACTGTAATATAGAGCTGCCTTATCAGGTTCCTGAATCCAAGATTTTCGTGATGGGCGATAACAGAAGCGTATCACTTGACTCAAGAAATACAGCTATAGGCTGTGTCTCAGAGGAGCAGGTAGTCGGTAGAATTACATTTGCCATCTGGCCATTGTCTAAAATTGGCAAAATTGACTAGTGTTATTTGGAACTTTTTGGTAAAAAAGTAGAAAATCCCGATTTAAAGGCTCGTGTGACCGTTGTGTGACCAAAAGTGTGTAATATATTAGCTGTTGAATAACGATTAAGCAAAATGAATTATATATAACTCTATGAAAGGAGGATGCAGAATGGATAAGGATATGGAACGTCTCGGCAAAGAGCGGCTTAAAAGAGTGAGAAGACGTAGACAGCTTGCTACATTTATTATATCGATGGCTGTTATAGTGCTGGGCATTACTGCGTACAGACTTATACAACCTGCATCAGCAGCAGATCAGAATCAGAAGGATTTTACCATAGATAATGTCACAGAAAACTATGTTAATCTTCAAAAACTGCAATCAAATGGCTCATATACCGAAATGTCCAGTGAAGGCAAGTCAGCGGACTGGAACGGCGAGAAGTTCAAGCTTGAGGTTCAGCTGAATTTTGGAATCGGCAAGAATGATACGGTAGATGCCAATGGCAATACTGTTAAGAATTATTATTATGTCTATGATCCGTCGGTGACTATTCCGGATGATTTGTGCAATTCATGGACGACAAAATGTGACGACAACAGTGATATAGAACAGTTCCAGTACAGATATATCAAAAACGAGGATGGGACATATGCTATCCTTATAAGATTTGCAGATGGCTATATCGAGGGTAAAAGCAGCGATATAGAAGGCTGGGCAAAGGTTGAGGCTCTTGGTGAGGGTAAGACCAATGATTCAGGTGATCTTGATATCAATATCGGTGGTGATGTCACCATAACAGTAGACAAGGATAATGTCCACTGGAACGGAAATGATTCCTTAAACTACGATATTTCCGTAAAGAAGAGCAATACAAACAATAATAATATTGCTATTGATGAAAACGGTAATTATTATGTTGAGTTTACTGTGGATGTATCTTCTGAAAAAGGTACACCTGATGATATCGAAATAACAGATGAATTTAACGGCAATGGTATGAGGGTTGATACTACCGGATTTACCTACAGCATAAAGAAAAACGGTCAGGATGCTGAAAGCAGTTATATTGCAACAGCGACAGGAAAGAATGACCCGGCAGACGCGGGAAAGGCAACACTTACTGCAAAGCTTCCAAAATTAGAGGCAGGTGATAGCTGTTCTATTACATACAGGTATTATCTGACCAATGCCGGAGATTTGGGAAATAATGCTACATGGCAGGCAACTAATTTCGTTACAGGTAAATCAACAGAACAAAATTCAAAAGAAACTGTTATAGATACATCAAGCAGCTACGTAAAGTATTACAAAAATCTTATAGAAAAATCCGGCAAATATGATAAAACTAATAACCGGATTATCTGGACGGTTACAGTAAATAAAACCTGTGAGGATATTGCGGGAGCTGTCCTGACAGATGATATGTTTGATAAGATTACAGACATTGATATATCACCTAGTGACGGGTATACAATTAACAAAGACAGCAGTGGCAAGGTGACATCGGTTACATTTAATTCTACAGATGGTAACAAGAACTGCAATAAGTATACTGTCAAATACTATACAGATGCATTGCAGACATTTGATGACCAGAAATTTAATAATAAGGCTACTCTCACTAAGGATGATAAGTCATATGACAGCTCTTCAAGTGTAAATGTTCCAAAAACAAAGCAGGATATTACAAAGAAGCTTGTTGAAGCTCAAAAGACAGATAACAGTCTGTATACTTTAAAATGGGAGGTTAAGTTTACAATTCCGGCATCGGGATTTCCTAAGGCGTTTGGCATTGCTGATACAATGTCATCCAAATCCCAGAAGAATTATCATTACATGACTTATACCCAGATGAATGATTTTGTAAGTCAGGTAAAGAAAGAGTTTGATGGATATATCGGTGACATTACTGTTAAATATCTGGATAAGAATAATAAGTCAAAAACGGCAAAATTTAATGAAGTATCCGAATCTAATGACTACAGATTTACCTCGGTAAATGTCAGCTTTAATAAGGATTATCCGACAAGCAACAGTGAAAAGACCGTCGTATTTACATACAGCACAATGGCCGATACGACACCGAGTGGAAGAGTTGAGTATGTGAATAAGTTTGAAGCTTTAAATTCAAGTGCATCTGCATCTTATAGCCATACGACATCTAAGATTGTAAAGACTGATGGAAACGGTAAAACAGGTCAGACATATTTGAAAACCACAGAAAGTGATGGAACACTCACATGGCGCGTTGATGTACTTATGGATGCTGATGCTACAGAGTATAATATCACTGATAAGCTTCCGGAGGGCGTTACACTGCAGAGCGTAAAGATAATGTTAGCCTATGCTGATAAGGAGGGCTTTACATATCCTGACTTTGACGGTAAATTGCATACCGTAACTGACGGCGACTGGTTCACAAAAGGAATTCAAACCGGCACAACGCTTGATAAAAGCACAAATACCGTGGTTACAAGAGTTATAAAGCCTGATAAAGCCAATACAGAAATACATGGTTGGAATGAGAACTCTCACATATATGTAGTATACAAGTGCACGATAGATGATTTTGAGAATTTTGAAGCCGGTAAAAGAGTGGATTATAAGAATACAGCCACAGCATCATCAAATACAAACAGCGAAATCGGATCGGCTTCTCAGACACAGACCATGTCAAAGCCTGACGAATCGGGCGGTGATAATCCTACTGAGGGGGATAAGGTTATTTCCAAGAACTACAAGTGGGATGAAGACAATCACAGGCTGCGTTATACGGTTATAATAAACCCTGATGGCAAGGACTATCTGCCTGATAGCGATACATTAAAGCTGACAGATGTGCTTAAATTTACGACACGCACATATGGCAATGGTATTCAGACATTATGGTATATCGATTTAATGCCGGCTACAGTTCAGTTTAGAGAAGCTATTAAGCAAAGCGATGGAACTTATAAGCAGGGAGAAACGATAGATGAATGTAAGTGGAATTACAGTACACAGGATGGTACCTATGATTGGAGCGCCGATTCATATAGAACCATAAAAGCAGATATACCTGACGGTAAAGCCATTATGCTGACATATACTTATCAGGTCAATGCACAGGTTCTTGGTACCCCTGGTGAATACAGTCCGATTATAATGAATGTCAGCAATACAGCAAAGCTTGAAGGCATTGAAAGGGGAGAAGACCGTAAGGATAACAATACTGTTTACAAAGAGTCTAAATCCTCTGCCGGAGTAATTAAGAGCAATACATTTACATTGTATAAGGTAGATAAGGCTGATTATGGCAGGCTGCTTAAAGGCGCTGAGTTTGAGCTGTTTGGATACACATCGGATGGTTCTTATGCGTCGTTAGGTGAGTATACCACCGATGAGAACGGCAGAATTGATATCAGTATGAGTACTGACAATCTGGAGTATAATACTCAGTATTATATAGTTGAGACAAAGGCACCGGAAGGTTATTTACTCTCGGCAGAGCCACATAAGGAGTATTTTTATTTCAGTGCAGATATCTCGGCACATCCTGTCGTAGCTGAAAACAGCTCATTACAGGGAAGTGATATGGCAAAGGTAAATACACCGTACTATTATGAGGATGTAGTAGTTCCGACCACCAGCATCTCAGTCGATAAAAAATGGACTGATTCTAAGAATAATCCGTTAGATAAGACTGATGGAAAGATCTTTCTGCAGCTGCATCAGGTGGATTCGGCTGGTAATGATAAGAAGTATGGCAATCCGGTTGAGTTGACAGCTGATTCGGCAGGTGAATGGTCATATGTATTTAAAAATCTGCCATTACAGAGTGTAGATGAAAATGGTATTCTGACCGGTACCACATATAAATATTATGTGACAGAGGTTGGAATAAATCAGAACAACAGTATGTCAGGCTATGATGTTTCATATATATTTAAGGATATAAATGGTACACAAATCACAAAGACCGATGCAAACGTTGCACCGGGCAGCGCCAATGCAATAGAGTCCGGTACTGTTGAGATTACAAACAAACTCATAGAGTATGAGCTTCCGGAAACAGGTGGAAGCGGTAACAGATGGTTGTATATGTTAAGTGGAGCTGTGCTTATAGCAATAGCTGTAATAACACTTTTCTATAAAAAACATAAAACATTATAAAAAAGGAGAATGCGATATGAAAACAATCAAAAGAAGCATTGCTTTTGTTCTTGCAATGATACTTACACTTGCAATGAGCGTTACAGTATTTGCTGAGGGCGAAGGCGCAAAAAAAACATTTACCATCACGGTTAATGAGGCAAAGGCAGGCCACACTTATGAGGCTTACCAGATTTTAAAGGGAGATCTTTCAAAATCACAGACAACACTTTCAAACGTTGACTGGGGTACCGGTATCAAGGCAGACAAAAAGACAGATCTTGCTAATGATGCAAAAGCTTATGTAGAGAAGCTTTCAGGAATGAACTCTTCAGATATTAAGGCAGAGGCACAGAAAATTGCATCAGTTTTAAGCACTACAGTAGCAGGTTCTGTTTCAGTAACACAGGACAATGCAAAAGCTGAGATTACAGGACTTGAGCCTGGTTACTATCTTATCAAGGATAAGGATAGCTCTTTAAAAGGTGACGAGGCTTACACAGAGTATATCCTCAATATCGTTGCTGATACAACAATCACACCTAAGACAGATGTACCTTCTGTTGAGAAGAAAGTAAAAGACACAAACGACACAACAGGTGATACAACAGAATGGCAGGATTCAGCCGATTATGATATCGGAGATGTAGTTCCATTCCAGCTTACAGCTACATTACCTGCAAATGTTCAGTCATATAAGTCATATTACCTTAAATTTGATGATACTCTTTCACAGGGACTTGATTTCAATGAAGGAACTGTTACTGTTAAATTAGGTGATAAGGATGTTACAGAATTCTTTACAACAAATTATGACGCAACTAGCAAAAAACTTACTTTTACATGTGACAATATTTTAGCAAAGGGATTTGAAGCTAAAAATGGTGAGACGATTGTAGTTGAGTACAAAGCAACTCTCAATAAGAATGCTGTTATCGGTTCAAAAGGAAACCCAAATAAGGTAAAGCTTGAGTTCTCTAACAACCCTAACAATGGTGGTGAGGGAGACAAAGGTGAGACTCCGGAGGATACAGTAATCGTATTTACATACAAGGTTGTAATCAACAAGGTAAATGAGAAGAACGAAGCACTCGATGGTGCAGAGTTTACTCTTTACAAAAAGATTAAAGGTGAAGCAGACAAAGAAATCAAAGCGGTAATTTCCGGTGATAAGAATGATGTCTTCACATTCAGCGGACTTGATGACGGTGATTATGTACTTAAGGAGACAAAGACTCCTGATGGCTACAACACTGCAAACGATATTGAATTCACAATCAAGGCAGACCACTCAATTGAGTCTGATGCTCCTGAGCTTAATTCATTAAGCGGAGATAAGGTGACCGGTAATATTACACTTAAAGCTGATAAAACTGAGGGCAGCTTAAGCACACCTGTACAGAACTTAAAGGGCTCAGTCCTTCCTTCAACCGGTGGTGCCGGACGTGTTGCAATTTATGTGATTGGTGCTATATTAGTAGTCGGTGGCGGAATTGTTCTTGTAACAAAGAAGCGTGTTAAATAATATCATTTTATGATAAAATATATCTGCCATGAGCCACTTTAGTGGTTCGTGGCAGTTACAATAGGCATAATTATATTATGCAAATGATAACAGTAAGGAGAGTGCTATGAGAAGAAAATTATCAACTATTTTGTTTGTCATAGTGTTTCTTGCAGGACTGTCCTTACTGCTATATCCGACGGTGAGTGATTACTGGAATTCATTCCATCAGTCAAGGGCAATCGCAAGCTATGTCGATGCAGTAGACAATACAGATGAACAAAAGCTTGAAGAAATGAGACAGGCGGCAGAGGCTTACAATGAAAAGCTTTTAAGCAAGCAGGACAGATATGATATGTCTGATTCGGACAGAGCAGAGTATGAAAGCCTGCTTGATGTATCTGGTACAGGAGTCATGGGCTATGTTGAGATTCCGTCCATCAATGTCTCATTGCCGATTTACCACGGCACAGACAATACAATACTTCAGATAGGTGTTGGCCATATCGAGGGCACATCGCTTCCGGTTGGCGGAGCAAGCACACATTGTGCTGTTTCAGGACACAGGGGACTTACCTCATCTAAGCTATTTACGGATATTGACCAGATGGCAGAGGGTGACACATTTAAGCTGTATGTGCTTGGCGAGACACTGACCTACGAGGTTGATCAGATAAGGATTGTTTTACCTGATGAGCTTAATGACTTAAAGATTGAGGAAGGGCAGGATTACTGTACACTTATTACATGTACACCGTATGGTGTGAATTCCCACAGGCTTCTTATCAGGGGCCACAGGATTGCAAATGATGCACAGGGACTTATTGTCGAGGATGTAAAGCAGGTACAGCCGTTACATGAAGCCATAGTGCTTGGCATTCTGTTTCTGGTTTTGTATATTATAATTTGTAAGATACTTAGTAAAACGATATTGTATAGATTCAGATAGAATCAGGAAGGAGGAAAAATGCACAATAGTTTAAAAAGAGCTGTCAGTATAGCTATAGCTGCGATAGCCTTGTTTTCTCTGCCATGTGGAAGCATTTTTGCAAGGACGCATATTGATATTGATAAGAAATGCTCTATAACAGTTGATATCCCTGATACATGGGAGGATTTGTATACTGTGGATTTTCCCGTAGAGCTTTACAGAGTGGCAGATGTAGATGAGAACGATGTATACACTGCAACGAAGCAGTTTGATGAGCTGGCTAAATCTATATCAGATATCAGCAGTAAAACTACCGCAGATGACTGGGAAAAGATGGCGAAGACAGCTGCGGACATTGCAGACAAAGGTTCTTTGACAGCAGATGAGGTAATAGATGTTTCAAACGGAAGGGGAAACGTCACAGGCGTTAAGACGGGACTGTATCTGGTATATGCAAAGCCGGCTAATTCGGCAAGATTTGGATACACATTTGTGCCGTATCTGGTTTCGGCTCCTAATAATGAGTTTGCTATGACAGGAAGCGGCTCAGATTCATGGATATATGATGATATCGATATCGAGCTGAAGCCTGAACAGACCGGGCTTATGGGAAGCTTACAGATTAATAAGACATTAAAGACATACAATACAGCACTCGGTGAGCCGGTGTTTGCATTTGATGTTGAGGCCTACGACAGGGATGGTAATGTGGTGTTTTCAGATATCGCATCAATCAGATTTGACAGTACAGGGGCTAAGAGCGTAGTTATTGACAATATTCCGGCAGGTTCAAGGGTGATAGTAAAGGAGGTATATGCCGCTGGCAGTTATCAGGTGACCTCTTCAGACAGCATAGAGACACAGATTGTGGCCGGTGAGACCGCAGATGTTGATTTCACAAACGATTACAACGACAAATTGATTTATAGTACCGGTGTCGTAAACCATTTTGAGTATGACGGAACCGGATGGGAATGGGTGCAGAATTAATGAAAAAATTATCAGAGTCTTGTAAAAAACTTAATAGAAATCACCGTATTCTTGTATGTGCAGCCTTTGCTGCAACACTCATTGTCTGTGGTGTTTCAGTTAAACCGACACTGGCATATTTTACAACCTATGCTACGGCAAAGGGCGGTATCTCAGTAGATATCGGTCCTACAACTGATGTCAAGGAGAAGTTTAAGGACTGGAAGAAAACTATTGAGATTGAGAATACAGGAAAAGCAGACTGTTTTGTCAGGGTAAAGGTAATTGCAGCAAGCCAGTTTGATATACAGGCATCAGGCTCAAACTGGAGCCTTTCAGATGATGGCTACTGGTATTACAGTCAGGTAGTGCCGGTTGGTGGTAAAACCGAGCCGATTGTTGCAGCTATCACAGTAAGTGAAAAGGTAAAGACCAGCTTCAATGTAGTTGTGGTTCAGGAGTGTGCTCCTGTCACATATGATGAGAATGGCAATCCGTGTGTCGCACCTGATGCAAAATGGGATGCGACAGCACAATATGATAAAGAGGAGGGCGAAGAGTAATGAAGAGAAAACTTCCAATTATACTTGTAGCATCCTCTGCGATAATGCTTGCAGCATCGACGATTGGATCTACAAAAGCGACTCTTACATATATGAGTGATAATTATCTGGCTCAGATTGACATCAAATCCATCGGTGTTACTTTGACTGAGAATGGCAATGATGTGAGCTGGCGTGATTATAAGCATAAGGATGATGACTGGAGCGAGGCAACAGGAGTGCTGCTTGGAGATATGCTAAAGAATGCCGGAGATGAAAAACTGATTCTCGACAAAAAGTACGATGAGAAGCTTGCTGTCAAAAACAGCGGCTCGATAGATGAGTATGTGAGAGTGACTGTGCAGCATTACTGGGCAGATAAGGAGACAGGTGATAAGCTTTCAAAACTTGATCCATCAAAGATACAGATTGACTTTACAAACGATGGCTGGACAGAGGATAAGAGTGCTGAGACTACAGAGCGAAATGTATTTTACTACAATACTATTTTAAAAAAAGGTCAGACATCCACTGATTTTACAGACAAAATCAGTATATCCGGCGATATTGCAGCCATTGTGGGTCAGACATCACAGACTGATGATAACGGACTTACAACCATCACTACTACCTATGAATATGATGGTGCGCAATTTGTGCTGGAGGCAACTGTTGATGCAGTACAGACACACAATGCAAAGGACGCAATTAAGAGTGCGTGGGGTGTTGATGTAAATATATCAGATGACGGGGCACTTAGCTTAGAGTAAAGGAGGACAATATGAAAAAATTTATCGCATTATTATCATGCATGTTGTTTATCCTTGGTTCGATAGGCACTGTATTTGCAGATGAGAATACTACTACAGCCGGCTCATGTGAGTTTACCGGCAAGGAGATGGTCAGTTCGTTCGATTCAAATAAAATAGCAGCCTCTGTCTCACAGATGGAGCCCGGAGATTCTGTCACATTTTCCGTTGATATAAAGAATAACAGCAGTATTTCGACGAAATGGTATATGTCCAATGATGTATTAAAGAGTCTTGAGGATACACAGACTGTGGCTGAAAATGGTGGATACTCATATATTCTTACTTTCGTAGGACCGGATGGAAAAGAGGACACTATATACAGCAGCACCAGCGTAGGTGGTGAGAAGGAGGCAACAGCCGGAAAAGGACTCAATGAGGCTACAAACTCTCTGGATAAGTTCTTTTATTTAAAGACATTAGAGCCTGGAGAGGGAGGCAGTGTGAAGCTTTTAGTAGGGCTTGACGGAGAAAGTCAGGGTAATATATATCAGGATACACTCGCAAAGCTTATGATGAACTTTGCGGTAGAGGATAACTCTGATCCAACTTTATCAAATCCACCTACATTTATAACTACAACAAGCAAGGTAAAGACCGGAGATATCTGGTCAATAGCGTCAGCTGTAGTGTTTGTGATTGGTATTATTTTGATGATACTGGCTTTCGTAAGTGACAGAAAGGGGGCTAAGCAAAATGAAAAGATTGCTTAAATATTTTCTTGCAGCTCTTGTTGTCATAACCGGTGTTTTCTCACAGACAGCAGATGCAAAGGCATTTTCATATACATACACTGTTTCCTTCTCAGCTGGAGGTCAGGGAAGCATAAACGGTGGTGTGCAGGTACGAAAGGAATCAGGCAATGAGGCTTCGGTTTCTGTTTCTGCTAAAGGAGACAAAATAATTGTCACAGGTCTTGAATATGGAGATGTCATCAGCTGTGATGCACAGGGCAGTGTGGCACTTAATGAAAACAGCAAGTACTACGTAAAGGGAATCAGATTAAGCGGCCGTGACAATAATACGGTTGCACAGTCGGCTTTTCTCGTATCGGGAGATCAGGACTATGTTGTAGCATACGGCATACCGGGCGAGCTTGCTGAGTATACAGTCAACTATGTGGATAAAGATGGCAATAAGCTTGCAGAAAGCCGTACCTATTATGGTAATGTGGGCGATGAGCCGGTTATAGCTTATCTGTATATAGATGGATATATTCCGGACAGCTATAATCAGACAGGAAAGCTTTCGTCAAATGCATCAGAAAACGTGTTCAACTTTGTATATTCAAGGGCTGCATCAAGCATGGCTGCTGCCGGAAATGGAGCAAATGACAATACTGCGGCAGGCGGCAATCAGGCAGCCGCAGGAGCTGCAAATGCAGCTGGGGCAGCTAATACAGCGGGCAATGCAGCAGGAGCGGCAAATAACGGAGCTGCAGATGGAGCAAATGCCGCAAACACAATAGTGCCTGACGGACAGAATGATCCGCAGGATGGAATCCAGGCACCACAGGCACAGCCAAATACTGATATAGCAGATGAGCAGGTACCGCAGGCGGCAAACGACAATAAGCATGATATAGCAGATGAGCAGGTACCGCTTGCCACCATGATCAGTGAGAGTGGAATGGTTGTTCCGCTGGCTATTGGTGCGCTTGGGATAGTTGCAATTCTTGCAATTATGATATTTGTCATAGTAAAGAATGTTAAGTCTGTCCGTGTTCAAAAAAATAGTATGAAACATAAGGGAAAAGATAATAAAAATTAGTTGATATTTGCTGAAATTATGGTATTATTAATGTGTGCGCTTGTATGAGTGCACACATTAATCAAGTATATGGATGGTTTTTTTTACCATACCAGAAATAAAATTTAGGAGGAATTGCAAAATGGCAAACAAGTGGGTATATACCTTCAAAGAGGGTAACATGACCATGCGTAATCTTCTCGGTGGTAAGGGTGCTAACCTCGCTGAGATGACAGAGATTGGACTTCCTGTACCACAGGGCTTCACAATCACTACTGAGGCTTGTACACAGTACTACGAGGATGGACGTAAGATCAATGATGAGATTATGGCTCAGACTATGGAAGGTGTAAAATGGATGGAAGAGGTTAACGGAAAGAAATTCGGTGACCTTAAGAATCCTCTTCTCGTATCTGTTCGTTCAGGTGCCAGAGCTTCAATGCCGGGTATGATGGATACAATCCTTAACCTTGGTCTTAATGATGATGTTGTTGCAGCTATGATCGCTGGTAACCCAGATCCAGCATTCGAGCGTTTCGTATATGATTCATACAGACGTTTCATTCAGATGTTCTCAGACGTTGTTATGGAAGTAGGAAAGAAATACTTCGAGCAGCTCATCGACAAGATGAAAGAGGACAGAGGTGTTAAATTTGACGTAGACCTTACAGCAGCTGACCTTAAAGAGTTAGCAGAGCAGTTCAAGGCTGAGTACAAGAATCAGTTAGGAACAGACTTCCCTTCAGATCCTGTAGAGCAGTTAAAGCTTGCTATCGAGGCTGTATTCCGTTCATGGGACAACCCACGTGCAAATGTTTATAGAAGAGATAACGATATCCCTTATTCATGGGGAACAGCTGTTAACGTAATGCCTATGGTATTCGGTAACTTAAATAACGAGTCAGGTACAGGTGTTGCATTCACACGTGATCCTGCAACTGGTGAGAACAAGCTTATGGGTGAGTTCCTTATCAATGCACAGGGTGAGGACGTTGTTGCCGGTGTTCGTACTCCAATGCCAATCGCTCAGATGGAGCAGGAGTTCCCAGAGGCATACGCTGAGTTCCTTAAGGTTTGTGAGACTCTTGAGAATCACTACCATGATATGCAGGATATGGAGTTCACAGTTGAGAACAAGAAGCTCTATATGCTTCAGTGCCGTAATGGTAAGAGAACAGCTCCAGCTGCTCTTAAGATCGCTTGCGATTTAGTAGATGAGGGACATAAGACACCAGCTGAGGCTGTTGCAATGATCGATCCTCGTAACCTTGATACATTATTACATCCACAGTTCGATGCTGCTGCACTTAAGGCTGCAACTCCACTTGGAAAGGGTCTTGGAGCATCTCCAGGAGCTGCTTGTGGTAAGGTTGTATTCACAGCTGACGATGCTGAGGCATGGGCTGAAAGAGGAGAGAAAGTCGTACTTGTACGTCTTGAGACATCTCCAGAGGACATCACAGGAATGAAGGCTGCTCAGGGTATCCTTACAGTTCGTGGTGGTATGACATCTCACGCAGCCGTAGTTGCACGCGGTATGGGAACATGCTGTGTATCTGGTTGTGGTGATATCAATATGGACGAGGAGAACAAGAAGTTCACACTTGCAGGACAGACATTCACAGAGGGATCTGAGATTTCTATCGATGGTACAACAGGTAACATCTACGCTGGAATCATCCCAACAGTTGATGCTTCAATCGCTGGTGAGTTCGGACGTGTTATGGCATGGGCTGATGAGTTCAGAAGACTTAAGGTTCGTACAAATGCAGATACTCCTGCAGATGCTAAGAAGGCTCGTGAGCTTGGTGCAGAGGGAATCGGACTTTGCCGTACAGAGCATATGTTCTTCGATCCAGAGAGAATCGCTGCATTCCGTGAGATGATCTGCTCTGATACAGTAGAGGAGAGAGAGACAGCTCTTAACAAGATTCTTCCATATCAGCAGGGAGATTTCGAGAAATTATACGAGGCTCTTGAGGGATGTCCAGTAACAATTCGTTTCCTTGATCCACCTCTTCATGAGTTCGTTCCTACAGAGGAGGCTGACATTGAGAAGCTTGCAAAGGCTAAGAACAAGTCAGTAGAGGAAATCAAAGCTATCTGTGAGTCACTCCATGAGTTCAACCCAATGATGGGTCACAGAGGATGCCGTCTTGCAGTTACATATCCTGAGATTGCTAAGATGCAGACAAAGGCTGTTATTCGTGCAGCTATCAATGTAAAGAAAGCTCATCCAGACTGGGATATCGAGCCTGAGATCATGATTCCATTAGTATGTGAGATCAAAGAGCTTAAGTTCGTTAAGAAGATTGTGGTTGAGACAGCTGACGCTGAGATCGCTGCTGCAAATGCTGACATCAAGTACCATGTAGGTACAATGATCGAGATTCCAAGAGCTGCTCTTACAGCTGATGAGATCGCTACAGAGGCTGATTTCTTCTGCTTCGGTACAAACGACCTTACACAGATGACATTCGGATTCTCTCGTGATGATGCAGGTAAGTTCCTTAACGCTTACTATGACAACAAGATCTTCGAGAACGATCCATTTGCTAAGCTTGACCAGACAGGTGTTGGTAAATTAATGGAGACAGCTATTAAGCTTGGAAAGCCAGTTAATCCTAACCTTCACGTTGGTATCTGTGGAGAGCACGGTGGAGATCCTTCATCAGTTGAGTTCTGCCACAAGATTGGACTTGACTATGTTTCATGTTCACCATTCCGTGTACCAATCGCTCGTCTTGCTGCAGCACAGGCAGCTATCGCAGAGCAGGCAAAATAGACAAAGGTTCTAATTTAAAAGTCTATATATAATTTATGCAAGGGAAAGTATTTAGTACTTTCCCTTGTTTTTTATTGCCAATCTGCATTTCACACCCTGAAAACGACATTTCACGCCAAGAGTATAGATTGTAGGCACTATATGTTGTATAATTAGTACTAGAAATACAAGTATATGTGATATGAATAGAGAACGAAGCACAGATACGATGTAGGTACTAAGGTATGGAGAACACATTTATGATTATAAAAAAGAAGAACATCCGTACAATTGTGATAACCTGTGCATTGCTAGGTATCATAATATTCAGCATTCACAGCTACAATGTATATATGAGAGTCCAGAGAGGAAAAGCATCATGCAGATAGAAGATAAAGATAATAGATAGAAGATAATAGGATATAGAAGATTATCAATAAAAAAAGCTATGAGAGCCCGGTTAAAGGCTTTCATAGCTTTTATTTTTATGAGTGAGCACGAAGCTGTTCATTGACATATGTCTGGATATAATAATTATCCTCAGGCATCTGGCAGCCGACGATATATGTTCCGTCATTATTTGAGCAGCGGATTACATATCCCTCCAATACTGAGTGGTCAGCAAGCGCAAAGTTCTCTATCGAGATAGTAACCTTCGCTCCTTTATGATCCACGAAATAAGGATCCTTTGTCAAAAATGCAAAGCCGTTTGCACTTATATTGTCAAGAGTTCCTTTGAATGTGGTGTCGGTTCCTTTAAGCTTGATAGTGCAACTGTTTGATAAATCCATGCGAGGGTATTTCCTACGGTTCAAGATTTCAGGCTGCGTATTGACTGTTATCACAAGGTCATCTGTGATTGTGAGATCCTTCCAGCAGTACATTACATTGCCAACTGTAACATACAGATTGCAAGGTCTGGATGAGTCTACAGATAAGCCGCCTGATACAAGCTTAAGACTGTTTTCGCCAACAGCCTTTACTTCGCAATGGAACTCGTTGCCGGTCTGTACATCTGTCAGGATCACTTTGGCCTTCATACCCGGGCGGATATCATCAAGTCCCATAAATCCACCAACTCCGAGCTCGTGCATGAGAGATTGGATAACAGTCTCGATATTATTGATATTTGTTGCACTTTCATCATATTTACTGAGCATCTTGCGGCTTATCGCGTCAGAGGCATCGATACATGAGGTCATGGTTTCTACGATGTCAGATACCTTTTCCATATTGTCGACAAGCTGCTGGTTAGATGCTTCAACCTCCTGCATTGCGGTGTCGATTTCACGGATATGGCTTCCAAGCTTATGGGAATCCTTTGTAATCTTCTCTACATTTTCACCGGTCTGCATTACCTTTTCAAGAGTGAGCTGGATGAGACGGAGTGTTTCTTCAATGGATGAGGTCATCTTTCCGGAAATCTCATCAAGCCGTGAGAGAGCCTCACTGATCTGACCGGATGAATTTCTCGTCTCAGTGCTTAAAGTACGGATTTGTTCGGCAACAACAGCAAATCCCTTACCTGCTTCGCCTGCGCGTGCAGCCTCGATAGAAGCGTTAAGAGCGAGGAGATTTGTCTGGTTTGAAATATTATCAATTGTTCCGGTTTCATTTTTAACCATCTCAAATTCATCTCTGAATGTAGTCAGGATGCTTTCAACCTCTGTAGAAAGCTCTGACATGGTTTTTGCTGTCTGGGCAAGACCTTCAAGGTCCTCAGAGCTGACCTTTGCATGCTTGCCTGATTCAGTTGTCAGGGAAACCATATCATTTATCATGGCTGCAACATTCTCAACCTGTGAGCTTATATCGGTAGTCATTTCCTGGGAAGAAGCAGTGTGGGACTGAAGCTGCTTGTTATTTCCGGTAAGCTTATTCATTCCCTCAACGACAACATCTGAGCCATGCTTGTTTTCAGAAGCAAGCTCACGGACCACGGTTATACCGTCCATTATAGTGTTGCAAGCGGTTTTAACCTGCTCAACTGTCGTGACAACGCGATTTAAATCAGACTTTATGCTCTCGGTGAGTGCAGCATCGGACTCAGTCAGGTGACGCACCGACATGATATAGCCTATGTAGCAAAGTAAAAGACATGCTATCTGAAGCTGATAGTTTTTGTGGTCTACAGCAGTGTTCTGACCCAGTACTAATATGTGAAATGCAATACTTGCAATAAGGCTTAGCATATTTGCAACGGCGCAGTAAATCATGAATTTCTCATCTTTAAATATTACAATAAGGCTGATTATCGGAAGGATGTAGGTGAATGCAATCGGTGAGGTTGTCGTACACAAAAGAAATACGTAAAAAATACCATATCCGATGACGAATGCAAGCCGGTAACGGTCATTATCCTTCCCTTTCTTTTTTAGAAGTATGTCACCACACACGAAAGGCAGCCAGCATAAAATAACAAAAATGATATAATTACTGACAGAATAAGCGCCATTTGCTGTGTCGGTACCATAATTTGCGGTCAGCAGAATAGCAAAAACAAGCCATAATCTGCGGGCTTTGATATTCGCCTTTGCTTTAAAAATTTTTTCATCGTAACCCATATGAATTCTCCTGATTCGTAATAATATAGGTATATTTTACTATCATAGTACTATAATTACAAGGCATACTTAAGAATTTGAATGTATTTTGAATGTATAATTATGGTATTGTTTCTAAGTCCAAACTTAATTGTTTTTTGCCTGTCAATCCGCTATACTAAAATTAACTATATACTTACAGGAGGGCATAAAGCATGAACGTACTTCTGATTAACGGAAGTCCAAAAGGCAAACGAAGCAATTCGTTAAGGCTTGCAAACAGCTTTATAGAAGGCTTCAAAGAAGGATATAAGAGCAAAAATGAAGCGGTATCCATTGATGAAATGCATGTAGCCTCAATGAATGTAGGAGCGTGTAAGGGCTGCTTTGCATGCTGGCAGAAGACACCGGGAGTGTGCTGCATAAATGACGATATGCAGACTGTTATTGGGAAAATGCTTGAAGCGGATATTGTTGTGTGGTCGTTTCCTCTGTACTATTTTAGTGTGCCGGGAATACTAAAGAACGTGATTGACAGGCAGCTTCCCATGAGCCTGCCGTTTATGAGTACAAAGGATGACGGATACGGAAGCGGCAGCCATGATTGCAGATATGACATGGAAGGCAAAAGGCATGTGCTAATCTCTACCTGTGGCTTTTATTCTGCAGAGGGAAATTATGACAGTGTACTTCGGATGTTTGACCATTTTCTTGGAAAAGGGCATTATACAACCATATTTTGTGGTCAGGGTGAGCTGTTTCGTGTAAAAGAGCTGTCAAAGAGGACTGACGAATATCTGGCTACGGTAAAAAGTGCCGGGGCAGAATATGCCATCACAGGAAAAATATCTGAAAAAACAGAAGCGGCGCTCCATACTCTTTTATATCCAAGGGATGTATTTGAAAGTATGGCGGATGCCAGCTGGGGAATCAGCAGGACAACAGGAGAAAAGGAAGCGGATGACCTTGTTTTCACCAGACAGATGGCTGCATTATACAATAAGGATACCTATGACGGAAAGGAACGCGTGCTTGAGATATGCTATACCGATTTGAAGCATACATACCAAATAAAGCTTGATGATAAAGGTAGTGAGGTGATTACTGACCAAAGCCTTGCCGCGACTACACGCATAGATACGCCTTTTACGGTATGGTCGGCTATTTCCCGAGGCGAGATAGGTGGCGCAGAGGCTTTGGGAAAGCAGATGTATACGGTGACAGGTGATTTTTCCTTGATGGTAAACTGGGATAAATTCTTCAGAAGTACATCGGCAGTTAAAGAGGCAGAAAAAACATCACAAGGTGTGGAGGTACAGAAAAATCCATCCATGATGACTATGCTCATACCATGGATTACGTTTTGGATAGCAGTTTCTGTCAATACCGAAAAGGGTTCTGTGATTGCTCTTTTGGTGGCATCCGCTATGCCTTTTATTATGAGAAAACATAAATTTGTAATATGGGATCAACTCTCAATTGTTGCTGTTGCTATACTTTCTGCGATTGCAAGCCTGACAGGAGCAGGTGACATATCAACAGATATCGGATATCTGGTGTTTGGGCTGTTCTGGCTGGTTTCATGCCTGACAAAGGAGCCTTTATGCGCAACATATGTGAAATACAATTATGGCGGTGAAGCCGCACATAAAAATCTTCTCTTTATGAAGACGAATTATATACTTGCGGCGGCATGGGGAGTATTATACGTGTTGACAGCAGTGTGGACATTTCTACTGAAAAAGGCAGGTGTTGGAGCTACACTTATTGTCGTAAACAATCTGATGCCTGTATTGATGGGCATATTTACCGGATGGTTTGAAAAATGGTATCCTGCAAGGCTCGCAAGAGGCTCAAAAAAGCAGTAATTCGTAAGATTTTTTTAATATTTTATGTATTCTATTTACTTTAGGTGGATAGAAGAGTACTCTTTAGAAAACGTACTCATAGTAGTGCTTATAAATAAAGAAAGAGGTATATCATAATGAAGAAAAAACTGATTACAATTGTAATAGGAGCTATGCTTTGCGCCGGCTTGTTTGCAGGCTGCGGACAGAGCGATACAAAGCAGGATAAGGCAGCAGGCACTGAAAGTGCAAAGCAGGCTGATACCAAGGATGAAGGTGAAAAGGGCTCACAGGAAGAGAAGGAGCTTACAGGAACAATCGATGACATAAAGGACTTCATGTTTGTAGTGACTGATGACAAGGATACACCATACAGCTTTAACTTCGATGAGAAGCCTGACGGACTTGAGGGTGTTGCAAGTGGAGACAAGGTGACTGTAAAATATACCGGAACTATTTCAGAGGTGGATCCGTTTGAGGGAAAGATAATATCTGTTGAGAAAGCAGAATAAGGACAATAAGCAGGGAAGGATAGGAGCTTTGTGAAAGGGCAAAAGGCATATGGAGTTTTAGTTTATTTATTTTTTCTGTTTCTGATATGCACCTCAGGTATGGCAACATTGTCATAGCTGATAGGTGCATTTTCTTTATCAGCGTCCTTGTGGCTTTCGGTGCTTTTTACGTGCACCTCAGGTATTGCCACGTTGTCAAAAGTTAAATCGTAATTATGTTTTTCTTTTTCGTCTCTGTTTTTAAATGTTTTTTTCAGTTTTTCAAACATATTTTTCTCCGGTTGTTTTACAGTAGGTTTATAAAGAATGTGATTACAAGGCTGTTCAAAAAGTCAGCAAACAGGCTCCCGACAAGCGGTATGAGCAGATATGCCTTGATGGATGGCACATATTGGTCGCAGACAGCCTGCATATTTGCCATGGCATTTGGGGTGGCTCCGGTTCCGAAGCCGCAGGTGCCTGACACAAGTATGGCTGCATCGTAGTCGCGCCCCATGATGTTGAACTCGATAACATACGTGAATATGATTATGAGAAGCACCTGTGCTGCAAGCAGTATGAAGAGCGGGAGAGCGAGTGATGCAAGCTCCCAGAGCCTTAGTGTAATCATTGCCATGCCTAGGAATAGAGAGAGGCTTATACCTCCCAGGTCATTTATCTCTCCCATATGGATGGTGGCGATTCCTGTGTACTCACATATGTTTCGCATGAGTGCGGCTGCGAGCATCGCTCCTATATATATCGGGAAGGTGAGCCCTGTCTTTGTGAGCAGCATTGTAAAGATGGTTCCGACACCTATTGCCAGGATGAGCTGGAATACGGCATCAGCATACATATTAGTGTGGCGCTCATGCTTTTTCTCATCCTCCACCAGCAGGCTGTCATCCTCGTTTGCTGCTGTATTAAGCAGGCTATGCTTTTCAATCAGTCTTTTTCCAAGAGGTCCGCCTATCAGGCTTCCAAAGATGAGACCGAAGGTAGCTGCTGCAGTACAGATGGTCGTCGCGCCCTTTATGTTCAAGTCCTCAAGCACCGGGCCAAAGGCTCCTGCGGTGCCGTGTCCGCCTACCATAGGGATAGAGCCGGTGCACATGCCGATTAGAGGATTCAGGTTTAAGAGCTTAGCAAGCCCCACGGCGGTTAGGTTTTGTAATATGATAAGCACTATTACCAGTCCCAGGAATACGATGAGCGATTTGCCTCCGCTTTTTAATACCTTGAGATTTGCCTGAAAGCCTACAGATGTAAAGAAGAATACCATGCAGACCTCGCGCAGTGTGTCATCAAAGGAAAATTCTGCGATTCCTGTGACATAGCATATGCATGTCATGATGGCAAAAATCAGTCCGCCTATGACAGGCGCCGGAATACAGAATTTCTGAAGAAAATATATTTTCTTTTTTAAGTAGTTTCCAAGTAGTAGTACAAGCACTGCAACGGCCAGTGTCTGGTACATGTCAAGTTGTATTTTCATGTGTTACCTTTCAATTTTAATTGATTATATTTTTGTTATTTTCTTCTTATATTTTGAATATTATATATTGGACTAAAATTAATTCGCGAATTAATTTGTGCTATATCCACAGGCTTCATAATACCTTTTCGCTCCATTGTGGAATGGGATAGGTATATCGTCTGTTGCAAAGTCATATGTCAGCTCAAGCTTAAGAGAGTTGGAGTAGGAGAGCTCATTTTCTTTTTCAAACAGGAGCGATGTAAGCTGCTCAATTGTATCATCGGATACATCAGACTTTGTGATAAGCACTGATTTTACACCTATAGTGCTTATATCTGTGGTCTGGCCTGTGTATGTGCCGGCAGGTATGACCTCGCTTGTGTAGGCAGAGCTGCTTTCAAGCATCTTGCTTATCACAGTGTCTGTCAGCGGGATAAGCCTTATGTCGCATTCCTTTGAGAGCTCATCTATGACAGTGGTGGTGAGTCCGGCAGTGCAGAAGAAGGCATCTATATCACCGGCTTTTAGCTCTTTTGTGGCCTCGATATAGTCCAGGTTTTTGGTGGCAACAAGGGATGATGGCATACCGGCGAACTCAAGAATCTGTGTGGCATTTCGCTCGGTACCGGATTCCTCTGCTCCGATGCTTACAGTGTGTCCTGACAGGTCGTCAAGAGTCTGTATGTCTGAATCAGCGCGGACCACAAGCTGACAGGTCTCGGTGTAAAGCCCTGCTATAGCCCTTAAATCTTCATTTGTCTTGTAGGCGTCGGCTATCAGGTCTGCCTGTGCGATGCCTATCTCTATATAGCCATCGGATAAAAGCCTTATATTGGCATTAGAGCCAGCTGTGGTACGGACCTTGCAGGTAAAGTCATAGCCCTGTTCATTGGCAAGCTCCGTAAATGTATTTGCAAATGAATAGTACATTCCACCGATGTCGGCTGCTCCGAAGCGTATTGTGCTGCCGGAGTTGGTGCAGCCTGTCAGGGCGAAGAGTACTATGCAAAGCATGATACTGATTTTTTTCTTCATGTTTTGTCTTTGTCCTTTCACTTTTTCATAATTGCTATGAGTATTTTACAAAAAATTTTCTAATATGAAAAGATTTAATTTAAATTTTTCTTAAATTCCATGGACTTGTGATTGGAAAAATAATATAATAAATTAGTTGTAGAAAATATCTTAAAGGAAGGAAATTTATTTATGGAAATCTTTGACATTATCAAGTCTGTTATATTTGGAATTGTGGAGGGCATTACAGAGTGGCTGCCTATCAGCAGCACCGGCCACATGATTCTTTTGAATGAGATTTTACCACTTAGAATAGGAAAGAACCCGGACGATTTTTACAGTATGTTTGAGGTGGTTATCCAGCTTGGAGCCATTTTGGCGGTTGTTGTTTTGTTTTGGAGCCAGATCTGGCCATTCGGCAGGAAGAATAACAAAGCTCCTCTTGCAAAGACAGGTATCGGTGCATGGGTCAAGACTGATATCTTCGTGCTGTGGTTTCATATTCTTGTTTCAACTGTTCCGGCAGCTATTATCGGAATTCTTTTTGATGATGTATTCGAGAGACTGTTTTACAATTTCCAGACAGTAGCTATCATGCTTATACTCTTTGGTATCGCTTTTATTGTGATTGAGACCAGACATAATGGCAAGTCTGCCAAGATTAATTCACTTGTCGACATAAGCTACACGACTGCGCTTATGATTGGATTTTTCCAGCTTATTGCAGCTGTTTTTCCGGGTACATCACGTTCAGGCGCTACTATTGTCGGAGCTCTCTTAATTGGTGTTTCAAGGACTGTTGCCGCTGAGTATACATTTTTCCTTGCTATTCCGGTTATGTTTGGTGCGAGTCTTCTGAAGCTTGTTAAATTTGGATTTCATTTTACAGGGGAAGAGGCTGCTATTCTGATTATCGGCATGATTGTGGCATTTGTCGTTTCACTTATTGTTATCAAATTCCTGATGGGCTACATAAAGAAGCATAACTTTATTGTGTTTGGATGGTACCGTATAGTTCTTGGTGCGATTGTGCTGCTTTGTGGTATCGCAGGGCTTCTCTAAATACATTTTGACGCAATTTTGCAGGAAGAGGGTTTAAGACATGCATGATGAATTGACAGCAAATGATATAAAGAAAATGGAGGACGAGATAGAGTACAGAAAGCTCGTTGTCAGAAAGAAGGCTCTTGATGACGTAAAGGTGGCGAGAGCCCAGGGTGACTTGAGCGAGAACTTCGAGTACAAGGCCGCCAAGCAGTTTAAGAACCAGAACGAGAGCCGTATCAGATACCTTGAGAAGATGATTAAGACTGCCGTTGTCATATCCGATGAGTCAAAGGATGATGAGGTGGGTATGTTCAATACGGTTGATGTGTATTTTGAGGATGATGATGAGACTGAGACATACAAGATTGTCACAACAGTAAGGGGCAATTCCTTAAAGAATCTGATAAGCAAGGAGTCACCGCTTGGTGCAGCTATATTCGGGCACAAGGTGGGTGACAGGTGTGAGGTAAAGGTAAATGATGACTACTCATACTTTGTTAAGATAATGAAAATACAAAATACTGTCGACGACGGCAGTGATGATTTGCGTAAATTTTAATCTGGGTTTAATTTTTGAGTCTTATAGGGATTCCAAAAAGATTAATATGTTTATGACTATATAATGTTTAATGTCAGAAATGGGGAGATTTATATGATTAAATTAAAAACTTTTGGCAGCTTTACGGTAGGTAATGGCTTAACATCTGTCCAGGAAGGGGCATGGAGGTCTGAGAAGCTTGAAAAGCTGTTTGTATATCTGGCGATGAACAGAAACAGGGGTGTCTGTATAGAGGATATTTCAGAGGCTATATGGCAGGTTGAGGAGGAGACTGATAATCCGGTAGGAGCCCTTAAGAATCTGGCATACAGGCTCAGAAAGGCTCTAAGAGATGCCTCCTTTGGCGAGGAGTGCATAGTTTCTGTTAGAGGCGGCTTGTACAAATGGAATGATGATGTGGAAGTAACCATTGATGTCGAAGAGTTTGACAGATATATAAATGAGGCTGAGATGGCATTTTGCAGGAGCAAGGAGACCGCTATTGAAAGCTATGAGAAGGCCATAGCCCTTTACCATGGAGATTTCCTGCCTCTTAGGACAGATACACACTGGTTTATGACGCTCAATGCATTTTACCATTCCAGATACGTAAATACAGTAAAGGCTCTGGCAAAGCTGTATATTGATACAGGCTGCTATGAGAAGCTTGAGCAGCTTTGCACCAGGGCTATTGTATATGAACGTTCGGATGAGCAGATATACTCATATCTGATTGTAGCACGCATGCGTACCAAAAAGGTACAGATGGCTTTTGATACTTATGAGACTGCCAAGGCTATTATGGACAAGGATCTTGGCGTTAGAAAGACTGTCATGCTCAACAAGGTGTATGAGGAGCTTTTATCTGTCACAAAGGGTGCTTCAAGCTACAATATAGATGAAGTGAAGGACGATATCAGTGAGGAGAGCATGAATGGTGTTTTCATGTGCGGATATCCTGTGTTCAAGGAAATCTATCAGCTGGAGGTCAGAAAGAGTGCCCGTTCTACGATTCCGGAGAGTCTGGTGCTTGTCACTGTTGTGCCAATGTATAGCAGTCAGCCGGATAAGAATCATAGTCAGATGAAGGATTCCATGCATACACTTGAAAGAGCACTTAGAAAGTGCCTGCGTGTGGGGGATGTGGCAGCAAAGTACAGTGATTCACAGTACATTGTGCTTTTGTCGAAGTGCTCATGCGATACAGCCTCCGATGTCATGAAGCGTATTATCGATAGGTTCAATCATACGTGTGACACACATAGTAATATGACGATACAATTTGATATTGAGCCGGTAAGCTGCTACAGCAGTTTTGTGAGTGACAAATGATATTTTCTGATATAGAGGTGTTTTTTTGAAGAGACTTATTAACATTATTTCCAGTATAATTTTATTAATTCTTATTTTAATTATTATTGTAATATTTGCTCCCAAGCTGTTTAGTATCGAGCCGATGGTAGTTGTAAGCGGAAGCATGGAGCCTTCTTACATGAAGGGGAGCCTATTGTATGTAAAGGAGAGTGCCGGTGGGATACAGACAGGTGATGTCATTACCTTTTACAGAAATGGCGAGCTTGTGACTCACAGGGTAGTTGAAATAAATACAGATGAAAAGACCTACACTACAAAGGGCGATGCCAATCAGGTGAATGATGTACAGCCGGTTGCATGGTCTGATGTGGTCGGAGTGCCCGTGTTTGATATCCCGGTGCTTGGTTATCCTGCTTCTTTTTTAGGAACCACGCAAGGTAAATTGGTATTCATTGTATTGTTGATTATTTTTACCGGTATTACAGTACTGACTGATAAAAAAATGGAGAAAACAAATGGTTAAGAAAGTAATTAGATTTATAGTTCTGATAATTGGTCTGTCTCTTGTGGCTTATTCAGGTTATCATCTGTTTAAGATTTATTCTGACTATAATACCTCGGATAAGACATATGAGAAGCTTCAGGATGAGTATGCATTGGACGATTCAAAGAAGGATGATGACAGCACGAAAGGCAGTGAAGCACAGTCACCGTGGTATGATGATATAGATATTGATTTCGCCGGTCTAAGGAGCGAAAACCCTGATGTGGTTGGCTGGATTTATTTTGAGAATGAGGATATCAGCTACCCTGTCATGTATTCGGGGGATAACAGCTATTACCTCAGAAAGACCTTTAAGAGAGAGCATGCCACTGCAGGCTCCATCTTCCTTGAGGGTTCAAACAAGACTGATTTCAGCGACTGTCATACAATCATTTATGGACACAATATGAAAAACCTGTCTATGTTTGGAAAGCTTAAGCACTATAACCGTGATGAGAATTACTATGACAGCCATCAGTATTTCCAGATACTTGTCGATGGTAAAAAGTATAGGTACCAGATTTTCTCATATGAGACGGTTAGTGATGACAGTGATGAGTATACTGTGGGCTTTGAGCCTGACGAGACATTTGGCAAATTCGTACAGAGGATGGCTGCCTCATCAATGAAGGATACAGGCATAGTCCCGACAAAGGATGACAAGGTTGTGACGCTTTCAACCTGTTCCACAAGCGGTGAGACATACAGGTTTGTGGTACATGGTGTGAGGGTTGATGAGCATTGATAATGAAAACAGGTGTATAATATGAAAAAAGAAGATGAATTACTTAAAGAGCTTACCGATATGGTAAAGGAAACAAAGAAGGGGCAGATTAAGTGGAAGCTTTCCTGCCAGACTACAGAGTACAATGATGAGGCCGTAAAGCCGACAGTTACAGAGGATGGCATCACCTGGACTGTTGATGAGTGCTACGTGTCATATGAGTGTACCTATAAGGGCAGTGATTTTGTGATGATTACATATGAGATGATTCATACTGCCGGTGATAAAAGACAGACAACCAACCTTGTTTTTTTACCGCCGCTTGGCATCAGATACTTTGATATCAGCACACTGCTTCCATACTCAGTGCCGGCATCCAATATTCTCACCTACGAGATTCACACGCTGTGGCTATTACTGCTTGAGATGTATAAGAGCGACAACACAAGCGTAGAGCTTGACGCGAGCTCCAGGGAGCTTATGATTGAAGAATAGGGGATATGATATATGTATGCAGTGATTACAGGAGCAAGCTCAGGAATAGGTGAGCAGTTTGCAAAGAGACTTGCGAAGGAGGGGTATGACCTGATTCTTGTTGCCAGAAGGCGGGAGAGGCTTACAGCTCTTTCTGATAAGCTTAAAGCCACTCATAAGGAGCTTGAGTGTGATATTTTTACCGCGGATCTGATGCAGCTTGATGAGTGTCAGAGACTTTCGGACTATCTCGAGGAAAAAGATATAGAAATATTTATAAACAACGCAGGCTACGGTGATTGCGGCCTGTTTGAGGAGACTGATATAGCTAAGGAAATGGGCATGATAGATGTCAATGTGCGTGCTGTACACTTCCTGACGAAAAAGCTTTTAAGACAGATGAGGGTAAAGGACAGAGGTTTTATCTTAAATGTGGCAAGCTCTGCGGGTCTTATTCCTGCCGGCCCGTACATGGCTGCCTATTATGCCTCTAAGGCATATGTTGCGAGCCTTTCAAGGGCTGTTGCATGTGAGCTTCGACAGAGCCACAGCCATGTGTATGTGGGGTGTCTGTGTCCGGGACCGGTTGATACAGAGTTCAATGATGTGGCGAATGTGCGATTTGCGCTGAAGGGGATTTCCGCTGAATACTGCGCCAATTATGCCATAGACCGGATGATGAAGCACAAAACGGTCATAGTGCCTACTCTCAGGATGAAGCTTGCTACAACCTGTGGCAGATTTCTGCCACAATCTTTGTATATAAAGATTGTTTCACATCAGCAAAAGAAAAAATGGCACATTGACTAAAAAGTCTTTAAAAATTGGTTGAATTGCCCTATTTACAGTTATTGTAAATTTTATTATAATGTATACGAAAATAAACGAAAAGGATAGTATTATGAAATTAGGAGCGATTTATTCAAAGGAAAAGACAACATTTACACTGTTTTCGCCTGTTGCGGACAGTGTTTTTGTTATTTTTTATGATAAGGGAAATGATTCGACCGAGACAGGCAGGCTTGAGATGATGCGCGGAGAGGGAGAGCTTCGCAGTATTTTTTCTGCTACTGCAGAGGGTAATCTGGATGGTGTTTATTATACATATGAGGTTCATACCGCAGATGGCACATTCAGCTCGCATGATCCGTATGCAAGAGCCTGCGGTGTAAATGGGCACAGGTCTATGGTTATTGACCTGTCAAAGACTAATCCTTATGGATTTGCAGATGAGGACAGACCAAAGCTTGCAGATCCTATGAGCATGGTTATCACTGAGGTGTCTGTCGCGGATGTGTCTGCCGGTGCATCTGCTCATTCTAGGTATCCGGGTAAGTTTAAGGCATTTACTGAGGATAAAACTCTTTCGTATTTCAAGGATATGGGAGTGACACATCTGCAGCTTATGCCGTCGTATGATTTTGCCAGCATTGACGAGAGTGATTCCTTAAAGGAGCAGTATAACTGGGGCTATGATCCGTACAATTACAATGTGCCGGAGGGCTCTTACTCGACAGATCCGTTTAATGGAGCCGTGAGAGTGAGAGAGTATAAGGAGATGGTACACTCGATTCATGAGGCGGGTCTTGGTGTAATCATGGATGTGGTTTACAATCATACCTTCAATGTTCATGACAGCTGCTTTTACAAGACTGCGGGCAATTATTTCTACCGCATGCTGGATGCTGCAAAGTACTCTGATGCATCAGCCTGTGGCAATGAAATAGCCTCAGAGAAGCCTATGGTCAGAAAATATATCATTGATTCGCTGTGCTACTGGGCGAGTGAGTATCACATTGATGGCTTCAGGTTTGATCTGATGGGAGTACTTGATATCGAGACATTGAACGAAGCCAGAAAAGCTCTCTTAAAAATAAATCCTGATATAATAATGTACGGAGAGGGCTGGACAGGTGGAGAGAGCACTCTGCCGGAATCAGAGCGTGGCATGAAAATAAATGCTCCAAGGACACCGGGCATCGGCATGTTTTCGGATGATATACGTGATGCGGTAAAGGGACATGTGTTCTATATGGATGAGCTGGGCTTTGTCAATGGAGCTGCAGACAGAGGTGAAGAGCTAAAGCAGGCTGTTACGTGCGCTAAGTGGGCCAAATCGCCTATGCAGTCGATTAACTATCTGTCATGTCACGACAATTATACTCTCTGGGACAGGTTTATTATATCCAATTCACATGAGAGTGAAGAGATGCGTATCCGTATGAATAAGCTTGCAGCAGCCATCCTTTTTACAGCGCAGGGGATTCCGTTTTTCCTGCATGGAGAGGAGTTTGCGAGAACAAAGATTAGTGAGGCTGATGGTGCTCCTGTAGAGAACAGCTATTGCAGTCCTCTCTCTGTCAATGCAATAGATTATGACAGGGCTGAGCAGTTTTCAGACCTTAAAGCCTACTATAAGGGGCTTATAGCACTAAGAAGGGCTCACAAGTCATTTTATCTTGACACAGTAGATGAGATTAAGAAATCCGTACATTTCATGGATAATATGCCTGATGGCGTTGTAGCATATACTATTGATAACGATACAGAGAAGGTGTTCGTAGCTTACAATGCCGGCAAAAATAAAATCACAATTAAACTTGCAGATGCTTTGTGGGAGGTTCTTGCAGATGAATCTTCTGCGGGAGATAAAGCTCTTTACACAATAAAAGACCAGGCAATAATACCTGGGGTATCATGCCTGGTTGCAGTTAGCAAATGTTAGTGAGTTGATTTATTTATGTAGCTTGTCTTGTATTTTGAATATACGATTTTCTGGCTGCGATACAGGCCAAAGTATCCTGACAGCATATAGCTGAATGGGATTGCCAAAAGAAAGTACGGCATGCCGTCGTAGCCAAACAGCTCAAAGCTGATGAGCAGCGATGTAATCGGACAATTGGTGACACCACAGAACAGTGAAATCATGCCGACAGCTGTACACAGCGATGGCTCAAAGCCTGTCAGGTTGCCGAACAGGCATCCAAAGGTTGCGCCTATGAAAAAGGATGGTACAATTTCGCCGCCCTTAAAGCCTGCGCCAAGAGTCAGTGCGGTGAAGATGATTTTTAGCAGAAATGCTTCAGGTCTGACAGAGCCGTCTATACTGCTTTGGATGACACTCATTCCGGTGCCGTTGTATGTCTGGTTTCCTACAAGCATAGTTGCTATGATGACAAAGCAGCCACCAATGAATACTCTTGTATATTTGTTAGGCAGATATTTTTTGTACAGCGCCTCACCTGAGTGAAGGGCCACACAAAAGAGTATGCTTACGAGTGCGCACAGTATTGCAAGCACAGATATTTTTACTGAGTTTAAAATAGTAAAGTCCGGTATGTTTTCAATAGCAAAAAATTCATTTGTAACATTGAAGTATGATGCGATACCGTGAGCGATGAGGGAGCTTATCACACATGGAACGAGTGCTATATAATACATGACACCGACGCTTATCATCTCCATGGAGAAAATAGCGGCTGCCATCGGAGTGCCAAACAGTGCACTGAATGCAGCGCTCATGCCACACATAATCATGACATGCTTGTCCTTTTCATCAAATCTAAATACCCTGCCTATAGAGCTTCCGATGCTGCCTCCCATCTGCAGAGCAGCACCCTCACGGCCGGCAGAGCCACCGAACAGGTGAGTGATAAGTGTGGATACAAATATAAGCGGGGCCATTATAAAGGGCACCTTGTCGCCTGAATGGATAGCTGATATTACTAGATTGGTTCCGGTGTCGTTATCGTCTTTACACAGATGATAGAGTCCTACAATGGCAAGTCCGCCGATTGGCAGAAAGTAAATGAGCCAAGGGTATTTCATTCTGAAATCGGTTACGACCGACAGGGCAAAATAAAATGCAGTGCCGCAGCTTCCTGCGACTATGCCGACAACGATAGAAAAGATTACCCATTTAATGGATGTTATAAGGCGTTTCGTATTATGCTTTACCTTATGCACAATCAATTGCCTGGTTGTTTCATTCATTTTGTTACACCTCTTTTAAACTTTTTATTAATTTGATATTAACATTAACTAATTTAATTTACAAGTTGCACTTTATGATGTTATAATAACTAAATAAAACGAAAATATCATATGATTTCATATGTATATTATATATTATTTTAAAATACAGGCTCACGCAGCCAAACAATGAGTATACAACAAAAGGGAGGAAAAATAACATGAGAACTAGCGGTGTATTAATGCCAATCTCATCACTGCCATCACAGTATGGTATTGGAACTATGGGAAAGGAGGCAAGACGTTTTGTCGATTTCCTTGAGAAGGGAGGTCAGACATACTGGCAGATTCTTCCAATCTGTCCTACCAGCTATGGAGATTCTCCATACCAGTCATTTTCAAGCTTTGCAGGCAATCCTTATTTTATCGATCTGGAGCTTTTATGCAAGGACAAGCTTCTGACAAAGAAGGAGTGCGAGTCATATAAGTGGGGCAAAAAGCCACAGTATGTAGACTATGGCATTATGTATGTCAACAGATATGCTCTTTTAAGAAAGGCATATGAGCGTTTTTCAAAGAAAACACCGGCTGACTATGAGGCATTCTGCAGTAAAGAGGCAGAGTGGCTTGATGAGTACACACTCTTTATGGCATTAAAGGATGCCAATGGCGGAGTGGCATGGAGCGAGTGGGATGATGCTCTTAAGTTTAGAAAACCTGAGGCTATGGAAGAAGCAAAGGAGAAGTATGCAGATGATATTGCCTTCTACAAGATGCTCCAGTATCTCTTCTTCAAGCAGTGGACTGCTTTAAAGGCATATGCTAATGAAAAGGGCATAAGAATTATCGGAGATGTACCTATTTATGTTGCCATGGATTCAGCAGATGTATGGGCTAATCCTACACAGTTCTATCTCGATAAAGACTTAAATCCAATCGAGGTGGCAGGATGTCCTCCTGATGCCTTCTCAGCTGACGGACAGCTCTGGGGCAATCCTCTTTTCAGATGGGATGTTATGAAGAAGGACAGCTACAGCTGGTGGACAAAGCGTATCAGTGCTATGGCAAAGCTTTATGATATAGTACGAATCGATCATTTCAGAGGTTTTGATTCATTCTATGCTATTCCTGCAAAGGATGATACAGCAAAGAACGGTGTATGGAAAGATGGACCTGGCATGGATTTATTCAACGTGCTTGAGAAGAAGCTTGGCAAGCTTCCTATCATCGTGGAGGACCTCGGCTTCCTCACACCTTCCGTAAAGAAGCTTTTAAAGGATTCAGGCTTCCCTGGCATGAAGGTTATCCAGTTTGCCTTCGATTCAAGAGAAGATAGCGATTATCTGCCACATAACTATCCGCAGCACTGTGTTGTATACACAGGTACCCATGACAATGACACAGTTATGGGCTGGATGAAGACAGCTCCAAAGGATTGCGTAAGGTTTGCAAAGGATTACTTAAACCTCACAAAGGAGGAGGGCTACAACTGGGGTATGATGCGTGCGGCATGGTCATCAGTTGCCGATATGGCTATTGTTCCTATGCAGGATCTGCTTGGACTTGATTCAAAGGCCCGTATCAACATTCCTTCAACTACCGGTGGCAACTGGCAGTGGAGAGCTACTCCTGAGCAGATAGACAATAAGCTTGCAAAGAAGCTCCACAAATGTATGCAGATGTACGCACGTCTGAGAGAGGAGCCTGAGGAGGCTTCTGACAAATCAGATGCTAAAGAAACAGCTGATGCTTCTACAAGCAAGACAGCAGGATGTGAGAAAAAGGCTGCTAAGTAGTTTGGTTTAAAATACTATATATTATTACAAAAGACCACAGGTTATCTGTTTTGAAGCCTGTGGCCTTTTTATGTGTAATAATTCAAAGAGCCGGTGAATACACTTTGATTATAGAATAAAGTGTATGGAGGAAGCTTTTATGGGCAGTACTATGGACAGTAAAGAGTTTGATTTATATAAAGATATCAGATGCCGCACAAACGGCGAGATTTACATAGGTGTCGTCGGTCCTGTGCGCACAGGCAAGTCCACATTTATAAAGCATTTCATGGAGCTTTGTGTAATCCCGAAGATGGACAATGAGTATGCTAAAAAGCGTGCAGTCGATGAACTGCCGCAATCAGGCAAAGGAAAGACTATTATGACGACTGAACCGAAATTTATTCCACAGGATGCGGTTACTATCAGTCTGGATGATGGCAGCGCTGTGAAGGTACGCCTTGTGGACTGTGTGGGCTTTACAGTGGGGGATGCTGTCGGTTATCTCGAGGAGGACGGCGAGCGTATGGTCAAAACACCATGGTTCGACGAGGATATACCTTTTGAGGAGGCTGCGGTTGTAGGAACAAAAAAGGTAATAGAGGAGCATTCGACAGTGGCTGTGCTTGTAACCACTGACGGCAGCATAGGCGATATAAAAAGACAAAGCTATGAGGCAGCAGAAAGAGAAACCGTCATGCAGCTTGAGGCTTCAGGAAAGCCGTTTGTAATTGTGGTAAATACTACAAAGCCTTTTGCGGCAGAAACGAGACTTTTATGCGAGTCACTTAGCAGAGAGTATAAAGCGGCTGCCATTCCTATAGACTGTGAAAAGCTTTGCATGGGACAGATTACAGATATTATGGAAAAGCTCTTATATGAATTTGCAGTCACGAGAGTGGACTATGATATACCGAAATGGGTGCAGCTTCTGCCTTATGACAATTATGTAAAGCAGGCCGTAATTACATATGCAAAGACTTTTCTTGCAAGGGCTTCAAAGCTGAAGGATGTCGCACTGATGAGCACTGATATGCCTGAGTCGGATGGGGATATATTAAAAGCGGTATCTCTTGCCGGGATGGGGCTGTCTGATGGTGTGGTAAAGGTCAAAATTGAGATTGCAGAGAAGTACTACTACGAGAATATTTCCGCGCTGTGCGGTGTGACTGTTTCCGGGGAAAAGGAGCTGATTTCCCTGATTCTTTCACTCACTGAGGAAAAGAATGAGTACGAAAAGATTAAGGATGCTTTTTCATCGGTGCAGCAGAAGGGTTATGGTGTTGTGATGCCACAGCTGTCTGATATCCGAATGGAGGAGCCTGTGCTTATAGCCCATGGAAACAAGTTTGGTGTAAAAATGAAGGCCATTTCACCGTCAATACATATGATAAGGGCTAATATCGAGACCGAGATAGCGCCGATAGTCGGAAGCAGGGAACAGGCAGAGGATCTGATAGATTACATAAAAAATGGTGAAAACAGTGACAGTGGAGTCTGGAAGACTAATATTTTTGGAAAGTCTGTCGGTGAGCTTATGGAGGACGGAATAAGAAGCAAAATAATGCAGATGGATGATGAGTGCCAGATAAAGCTTCAGGAAACCATGCAAAAGATTGTGAATGACTCAAATGGTGGCATGATTTGTATAATTATATAATGATATGGGGGTCAAAAGGTATTTTGACCCTTTAATCATATAATTATTGATTGGTAATTAGAGTTTAATTACTATATTATACGAAATATAAGTTGACTATATAGCATAAAGATAGCATAATGATACATAAAGACTGATTTAAAAGCGAAAGAGAGTAGGTTACATGCAGATAATTTTTATACATCACAGTTGTTTTCTTGTGGAACTGGATGACAAGGTGCTTATATTTGATTATTTTGATGGAGACAAGGTGGAGGGTATGCATTTTACCGGAAAGCTGCCATCTTATGAGCCGGATACAAAAATCTATATGTTTGCAAGTCACAGCCACAAGGATCATTATGATATGGATATTTTGCGTCTGGCTGACAAATATCCGAATATACATTATGTTTTTTCGAAGGATATCCGTATCAGTCCGCATTTTTTATCAAAGCATGGCATTGATCCCGCTGTCAGGGACAGGGTGACATTTGTTTCACCTGACAATACATATCATGTGGATGATCTGGATATAATGACACTTAGATCCACCGATGCCGGTGTGGCGTTTTATGTTGCCTCAAACGGTGTGAGCCTGTTTCATGCCGGTGATTTAAACGACTGGGAGTGGGATGGCGCCGGTGATTTGATAAACGGCAGAGTGCGCAGAGCCTTCAGGCATGAGATAAAAAAGCTTTCGGAAAAACCAATAAACGTGGCTTTTTTCCCGATGGATCCAAAGCTTATGGAGTATCAGTTCAAGGGTTTTGATTATTTTTTACAAAATACCTCGGCAGAGTTTGTGTTTCCTATGCACATGTGGCAGGACTACAGCGGTATTACTGAATACAAAAAGAGGCTGAGCAATAAGGACATGGCTGACAGGGTTATTGAGATTGAACGTGAAAATCAGACGTTTGCTTTTGGAGAGAACTATTGAATTATTTCACAAATTCATTTATAATAAATTAGTTCAATAAATTTAGGAGGGTAATTATGGGGGACTTTTTCATGTGCGTAGCACAATATGTTATTATTATGATTGTTTTGGCGGCCATAGGTTTTTGTGGGGCTTTAATAGGGGTAAAGCTTCGTAAAATGAAGGACGCAAAGACAAAAGAATAGGAGATTCAAGTAATGAAGAAGAGTTATGGCGTTAACGAATTACGTCGTATGTACCTTGAGTTCTTTGAGAGCAAGGGACATCTCGCAATGAAGAGTTTTTCACTGGTGCCTCACAATGACAACAGTCTGCTTCTTATTAATGCAGGTATGGCACCGCTTAAACCATATTTTACAGGACAGGAGGTTCCGCCAAGACGCCGTGTGACTACATGCCAGAAGTGTGTCAGAACAGGTGATATCGAGAATGTAGGTAAGACAGCTCGTCATCTTACATTTTTTGAGATGCTCGGAAACTTCTCATTTGGCGATTATTTCAAGCATGAAGCAATCGCATGGTCATGGGAGTTTTTGACAGAGGTGCTCGGTCTTGAAAAGGACAGGCTTTATCCTTCCATCTATGGTGAGGATGATGAGGCATTTGATATCTGGACTAAGGAAGTAGGAGTGCCGGGAGATCGTATTACACGTTTCTACAGAGATCCAAAGACCGGTGAGTGTGACAACTTCTGGGAGCATGGCGCAGGTCCTTGCGGTCCTTGCTCTGAGATTTACTACGACCGCGGTGAGAAGTACGGCTGTGGCAAGCCTGATTGTAAGGTAGGCTGTGACTGTGACCGTTTCATGGAGGTGTGGAACAATGTATTCACACAGTTTAACGGTGACGGACACGGTGGATACACTGAGCTTGAGCACAAGAACATTGATACAGGTATGGGACTTGAGCGTCTTGCTGTTGTAATGCAGGATGTTGATTCGGTATTCGATATTGATACAATGAAGGCTATCCGTGACAAGGTCTGCGAGCTTTCAGGCAAGAAATATCATGTCGATGAGATGGACGATGTTTCTATCCGTCTTATCACAGACCATATCCGTTCGTCTACATTCCTTATTTCTGACGGAGTTATGCCATCTAACGAGGGCAGGGGCTATGTGCTTCGCCGTATCATCAGACGTGCCGCTATGCATGGACGTACACTTGGCATACAGGGAGCCTTCCTTGGCAAAATCGCGCAGGTTGTCATCGATGAGAGCAAGGACGGTTATCCGGAGCTTGAGGAGAGAAAGGATTTTATCCTTAAGGTACTCACTCAGGAGGAGGAGAAGTTCGCAAAGACCATCGACCAGGGACTTGGTATCCTTGCAGATATGGAAGAACATATGAAGGCTGACGGGGTCAAGGTGCTTTCAGGAGAGGATGCATTCAAGCTTTACGATACATACGGCTTCCCTGTAGACCTTACGGCAGAGATTCTCGAGGAGAAGGGCTTCACATATGATGAGGCTGGCTTTGAGAGTTGTATGGAGGCTCAGAGACAGAAGGCAAGAGGAGCCCGCAAGGAAACAAACTATATGGGTGCTGATGCCAATGTTTACAATGATATAGATTCTGAAATTACTACAGAGTTCACAGGCTATGACAAGCTTACTGACACAGCTGAGATTGCTTTCCTTACCACATCGGATGATGTTGTTGAGGCTCTTTCAGATGGTGATAAGGGCTCTGTGATCGTGCCAAACACACCTTTCTATGCCACAATGGGTGGTCAGCAGGGTGACAAGGGTATCATAAAGACTGAGAGCGGTACATTTGTTGTTGAGGATACAGTAAAGGTTGTCGGCAACAGATATGCACATGTAGGTTATGTCTCAGAGGGTATGATCCGCACAGGCGAGAAGGCTACACTTTCTGTTGATACAAAAACAAGAACAAACACATGCAGAAATCACTCTGCCACTCATCTGCTTCAGAAGGCACTGCGTGAGGTGCTCGGCACACATGTAGAGCAGGCAGGTTCTTATCAGGATGCTGAGAGAACACGTTTTGATTTCTCTCATTTTTCTGCTATGACTGCTGAGGAGCTTAAAAGGGTTGAAGATATCGTAAACGAGAAAATCAACGAAGCTATTGAAGTTCGCACAGATATCATGACTGTCGATGAGGCTAAAAAGACAGGTGCCATGGCTCTCTTCGGCGAGAAATACGGTGAAAAGGTACGTGTCGTATCAATGGGCGATTTCTCAAAGGAGTTCTGCGGTGGTACACATGTAAAGAATACATCTGATATCAAGGCATTCAAGATTCTTTCGGAGAGTGGTGTGGCTGCAGGCGTAAGACGTATCGAGGCTATCACAGGCGACAATGTATTCGCTTATTACAGCAATATGGAGAAGGAGCTTGAGGAGGCTGCTAAGGTTGTTAAATCAACTCCTGCCAACCTCAAAGAGAGACTTGAGCACCTGATTGCTGAGATGAAGGCACTTCAGAGTGAGAATGAGTCTCTTAAGAGCAAGGCAGCAAAGGATGCGCTTGGCGATGTTATGGATCAGGTAGTTGATGTAAACGGCATCAAGCTTCTTGCAACAAGTGTTGACGGCGTTGATATGAACGGACTGCGTGATCTTGGCGATTCCCTCAAGGAAAAGCTTGGCGAGGGAGTTATCGTGCTTGCTTCTTCAAATGAAGGCAAGGTAAATCTTGTTGCCATGGCAACAGACGCTGCCATAAAGAGCGGTGCGCATGCAGGAAACTTAATCAAGGCAATCGCCTCAAAGGTAGGCGGTGGCGGCGGTGGACGCCCTAACATGGCTCAGGCCGGTGGAAAGAACCCGGCAGGTATTCCTGATGCTATTGCTTCAGTAAAGGACGCACTTTCAGGTATGATTAAGTAACAAAAATGCTTATATAGTGCTTTAAAATGCATCTTTTAAAAAATAGGTCTAAATTTGTCAAAAAAATCAAATTAGACCTATTTTTTTTTGTGAAAGTATGGTAAAATTGTACTAAATTATAAATTGAGATTAAACTGAAAGGATGAATATGTATGAAGAGGTTAATAGCTGCAACACTTGTGGCTGCCATTGGGGTTTCATTACTTACTGGATGCGGAGTATCAAATAAATCACATGACAATACACAGGTGGGGACGACGGAGAATTCTTCGGATGAAGCGAAGAATAAGGAAGTAAAGATGCATGTGTGGTGTTCGAAGGATGATGTGGATATTACTACACAGATGATTGAAAGCTTCAAGGAGGCTAATAAAGGAACTGATTTTAATATAATTATCGAGGAGTCAGAGGATTCTGATGCCAGAGATAATATATTATCAAATGTGCATAATGGTGCGGATGTATTCCCTATAGCGGATGACCAGATAACTTCTATGGTAGCGGGAGGCGCTCTTTATGAGATAGAGGATGTGGATGCCGTTAAAAAGGCTGACGATGAAGGTGCGGTTGAGGCTGCCACTATCGATGGCAAATTATATGGATATCCGCTGACCGCTGACAATGGATATTTTATGTATTACAATAAGAATTATTTCTCAGACAGCGATGTGGCTACGCTTGATGGCATGCTCGACATTGCAGGGGCCAATGGTAAGTACTTGACTATGGACTGGAGCTCAGGCTGGTATCTGTATTCATTTTTTGGAAATACAGGGCTTGATTTTGGCGTGAATGATGATGGTGTGACAAACCACTGCAACTGGAATTCTGTCATCACGGACATCAAGGGTGTTGATATAGCACAGGCTATGCTTGATATTGCGGCTAAGCCGGGCTTTAAGAACTGTGTACAGGACGATTTTATTGCAGGAGTACAGGACGGAAGTATTATTGCCGGTGTTAGCGGATGCTGGAATGCAGCAAAAATCAAGGAATTATGGGGCGATGATTATGGTGCTGTAAAGCTACCTACATACACATGTGCCGGACAGCAGATTCAGATGTCATCGTTTAAAGGCTATAAATATATGGCTGTAAATGCATACACCAAGTATCCTGAGTGGGCAAATAAGCTTGCCCAGTGGTTTACAAACGAGGATAACCAGAAGCTACGCTTTGAGATGAAGAATACAGGCCCTGCCAATAAAGCGGCAGCCGCAGATGATGCGGTCAAAAAGGTTCCTGCTATTATGGCTGTTATGGATCAGGCACAGTACGGAAAGCTCCAAAGAGTTGGAAATTCTTACTGGGATGCTGCGACGGAGTTTGGCGAAAAAATGGCGGCCGGTAATCCTGATAATACAGATCTTCAGGAGATAATGGATAATTTTGTTGCGGGGATAACACAATCTGTAGCTGAGTAGAGGGGTATATAACATGAAATTAGATTCAAAAAAAAGTAAAGCAGCTGTTAAAAATAGCGCAGTAAAACAAAAAAAGGTGAAAGCAAAAGCAGCAAATCCTGCAAAAGCACCAAAAGTTAAAAAAACTCTCAACACAAAAAAAGCTCAAAAGGTTAATAACAAACCAAAGGTCAAGGGAAAGAAAAAGTTAAGTACAAAATTGATACTTATTCCTGTTTTTGTTGTAGGCTTTGTAAGTGTTATTTCAAGTGGTTTATCTCTTAAAAATTTATCAAAGGTAAATGATGCGGCTTCTCAGATTGTGGACACCTCAATGGTTGGCACGGAGATGCTTAATGATATTGAGATGGAGACTGTGAATATTCATACACTGGCACTGTCTCATATTATATCGACAGATCTATCATCAATGATTGATATTGTAAGTGAAGTGAGAAATCACGAGGAAAAGCTAAAGCAGCTCCTTGATGATTATAATCCTTATGTAACCTTGGAGACCAAGAGAAACTATAGAATTATCTGTGAAAACTATACAAGCCTGGTCAAGGAGTGTGGCAATGTAATGGCCTATTCTGCCGCCGGTAAAAACGAGGAAGCGTATAAAACGGCAAATGGCTCTATTGCAAAATATACTAATAACATTGAAAAAGCTATTTCGTCAATGCGTGAGCATGTCAATTCTGTTACACAGGAGGAGAGAAAGAGCCTCGAAAGTACTTATCGCGCATCTGTTGTCACATGTACATTTACTATTGCAGTAAGTATAATTGCATTACTGTTTGTTGTTTTTGCTGTTGTCACCATGGTTATCAAGCCTCTGCTTCGTACACAGAAGGAAATCAACGGCATCATAGTCAATATTGATAACAAGAAGGGCGATTTGACACAGAGGGTTACTCCTATCAACAATGCTGAGGTTGACGCCGTAGGCAAGGGCATCAATGTCTTTATGACAAAGCTGCAGGCTATATTCAAGGCTGTTGTCACCAACTCGGCCAGGATGGAGAGGGTTGTTGATGATGTGCGTCAGAGTGTTCAGACAAGCAACAGCAGTGTGTCCGATCTTTCGGCTTTAACAGAGGAGCTGTCTGCTACCATGCAGGATATCTCTGAAAATGCATCTGTTATCAATACCAACACAGATAATGTGGCAAAAGAGGTTGAGCTTATTGCTGAAAAGACAGAAGAACTGACCGGATACACCAGGGATATGAAGGCCCATGCACAGTCAATGGAGTCTGTTGCACGTACAAACATGGAGTCAACAGACAGGAAGGTTTCGGAGATTCTCGAGGTATTGCAGAAGGCTATTGAGGATAGCAACAGCGTAAAGCAGGTCAATTCACTTACCAATGATATTTTAAACATTGCAAGTCAGACCAATTTGCTGGCATTAAATGCTTCTATTGAGGCAGCAAGGGCAGGAGAGGCAGGCAGAGGTTTTGCGGTTGTAGCCAGTGAGATCAGCCAGCTTGCTGCAGCCAGCCAGGAGGCAGCCAACAATATCCAGCGTATCAATGCGGTAGTTACCAATTCGGTTAACAATCTTTCTGACAACGCCAATGGTCTTGTCAGCTATATTAATGATTCGATTCTTCCGGAGTTTGAGAGATTTGTTGAGTCCGGTGTGGAGTACAACGACAAGGCTTCATTCATTGAGGGTACCATGACTGATTTCAAGGAGAAGACTGATTCACTGAAGCAGTCCATGCTTGAGATTTCTTCTTCAATCAACACCATTTCACATGCTATAAATGAGGGTGTGAACGGAGTGGTTTCAGCGGCTGACAGTACACAGCTTATTGTTGAGGATATGGACAATATCTCACACAAGATGGATGAAAACTATGAGATTGCAGATTCACTGAAAAAGGAAACATCAATCTTTATCAAGCTTGATTAGAGTCATTTTGGAGTGATGTTTTACCTGATATAATTAAAATAATAATTTCTTTAAAAAATATCCGGATTTATCTTGACAAATCCGGATATTTTGATAAAATACATGTTAGTGCAATTAAGTATAGATACCTAACAGTTGATGCACAATACACAACTGGAGGGAGGTTAGGTTTTAGGTTATGTCTAGTGTAATAGTTAAAGAAAACGAGACTTTAGATAGCGCATTACGCAGATTCAAGAGAAACTGTGCAAAAGCAGGCATCCAGCAGGAGATCCGTAAGCGTGAGCATTACGAGAAACCAAGCGTAAAGCGTAAGAAGAAATCTGAAGCAGCTAGAAAAAGAAAATACAATTAATGTATTAGAGAGGACTACCGCGTGCGGTAGTTCTTTTGTTATGTGTCAACATAATTTAATAATAAAAATTTAATTTGCATATTTGTATTATTGCTAGTAAAATAGGACTTAGTGAAAAGAAAAGGAGTGAATTACAATGACAAAAATTGACATTATTTCAGGTTTCCTTGGAGCTGGAAAGACTACATTTATCAAGAAAATGATAGATGAGGCTTTTAAGGGTGAGCAGATAGTTCTCATAGAGAATGAGTTCGGTGAGGTTGGTATAGACGGTGGCTTTTTAAAGGATGCCGGCATTCAGATTACTGAGATGAACTCAGGCTGTATCTGCTGTTCACTGGTTGGTGATTTTGGTAAGAATTTAAATGAGGTTATTACGAAGTATCATCCGGACCGTATCTTAATTGAGCCATCAGGCGTGGGTAAATTATCAGATGTCATGAAATCTGTTATAGATATCGAAAAAGAGCAGCCGGTCAAGCTTAATGCACTTGTTACAGTGGTAAATGCACTTAAGGCAAGCAAGCAGATGAAGGCTTTCGGTGAGTTTTTCAACAACCAGATAGAGTATGCCACAACAGTTATCTTAAGCCGCAGCCAGAATGCTACACCTGAGCAGCTTGAGTTTTGTGTAAAGCAGATTCAGGCTTTAAATCCAAAGGCTTCAGTTATCACTACTGATTGGGATGCTATTAAAGGAGAGCAGATTCTTAAGACTATGGAAGGTCAGGACAATCTCGAGATGAAGGTGCTTGCTGAGGCACGTCATGCACAGGATGAGGCAGAGCATCATCATCACCATGACCATGATGAGCATGAGCATCACCACGATCATGATGAGCATGAACATCACCATGACCATGATGAGCATGAGCACCATCACGACCACGATGAACACGAGCATCACCACGACCATGACGAGCACGAGCATCACCACGAGCACGGCGAGGGCTGCACCTGCGGCTGTCATGACCATGATCATGAGCACGGACATCATCATGCTGATGATGTATTTACAAGCTGGGGCAAGGAGACACCTCACAAGTTTGAGCGCGCTAAGCTCGAAGAAATCCTTAAGCAGTTTGTGGAAGATGACAAGATTCTTCGTTCAAAGGGCATGGTAGAGGGCACAGACGGCAAGTGGATTTACTTTGATATGGTTCCGGGCGAGTACGAGATTCGTGATGGCGAGCCTGACTATACAGGACGTATCGTTGTTATCGGAACAGATATCCACGAGCATGAGCTTGAAGAGCTCTTCGGACTTGCTTAAATGTATTTAACATAGTTACACAATAATCAGAAAGGAACTAACAAAATGGCTGAAGAGATTCCAGTATATTTATTTACCGGATTCATGGACAGTGGCAAGACTTCACTGATTAAGGATACCATTTTCGAGAATGATTTCGCTAATGGCTCAAAGGGGCTTATCATTATGTGCGAGGATGGTGATGTGGAGTATGATATGGATAAGCTAAAGGCTGCCAATATCCAGGTTGCAGAGATCGACTCGGAGGATGAGTTTACAGCTGCAAAGCTGAATGAGCTCAACATGCAGTATTTGCCTGAACAGGTGTTTATCGAGTACAACGGCACATGGGGCATTGATAAAATAATAGAGGCCGAGCTGCCAAAGGGCTGGGTTATCGTGCAGTCGCTCGCCACAGTTGATTCCACTACATTTGACCTTTATATGAACAATATGCGCGCGATGATGCAGGAACAGGTATTTGCGAGTGATGTTGTCATATTTAACAGGACGGACGATGATACAGACAGAGGACACCTAAGGCGTACCATAAAGAATATCAACCGCAAAGCCCAGATAGTCTACGAACGCAAGGACGGTACTATTGATGAGCGTCCGGAGGAATTGCCGTTTGATATAAATCAGGATGTGATTGAGCTTTCAGATGCAGATTATGCCATCTGGTATATGGATGCCATGGAGAATTACAAGAAGTACGACGGCAAGGTTGTCAAATTTCTTGCCCTTGTATACAATCCTGATAAGCTTAGAAAGGGTGTTATGGTACCAGGCAGGTTTGCGATGACCTGCTGTATAGAGGACGTGACCTTTATAGGCTTTAAGTGCAAGTATGAGGATGAGAGCAGTATTCCTCACAAATCGTGGATTACCATCACCGCAAGGGTGCATGTGGAGTTTGCAAGAGAGTACAAGGGAAAGGGACCGGTGCTTTATCCGGTTTCCATCGAGCCTGCCGAGAAGCCGCAGGATGAGCTTGTATATTTCTCATAAAAGCTGATAAATACAGGAACCGGTTCATTTTTTGCATGAATTGGTTCCTGTTTTTGATATAAAGTAGCGGACGAATGTCAGAGGATAACACAATTTCATAAGCATATAACATATTTTTATGGAATATCTAAAGAAATATATTGAAAAATTATATCATTTCATTTAAAATTAAAAAAGTATGAAATAATTGAGTATCAGATTACATATGTAATGGGATAAGATTTAACTAGGAGGAAGACTATGTATCCAATAGTTCGAAAAGAAAAATTGGCTGACAATATTATCCTTATGGATATAAAGGCACCACGAGTTGCAAAAGAGTGTCTGCCTGGTCAGTTTATCATCGCAAAGACAGATGAGGTAGGAGAGAGAATCCCACTTACCATCTGTGATTATGACAGGGAAAAAGAGACCGTTACTATCGTAGTACAGACTATCGGTGCAGGAACAGAGAGAATGATGGCTCTTAATGAGGGAGATTCATTAGAGGATTTCGTCGGACCACTCGGCTGTCCATCAGAGCTTTGTCAGGAGGATAACCTCGAGGAGACAAAGAAAAAGCACATCGTATTTATCGCAGGAGGTCTTGGTACAGCTCCTGTATATCCACAGGTTAAGTGGCTTAAAGAGCATGGTGTGGATGCTGATGTCATCATGGGCTTTAGAAATAAGGATATTCTTTTCTTTGAGGATGAGATGAAAGCTGTTGCAAAGAATCTCTATGTTTGTACAGATGATGGCTCATACGGCTTCCACGGCAACGGCAGCCAGCAGCTTCAGGCACTTGTTGATGCCGGCAATACATATGACTGCTGTGTAGCTATCGGACCTATGATTATGATGAAATTCACATGTCTGCTCACAAAGAAGCTTGAGATTCCTACAATTGTTTCAATGAACCCAATCATGGTTGATGGAACAGGTATGTGTGGTGCATGCCGTCTGATCGTGGATGGAAAGGTTAAGTTCGCATGTGTTGACGGACCTGAGTTTGACGGACATCTTGTTGATTTTGATCAGGCTATGAAGAGACAGCAGCAATATAAGACTGAGGAAGGCAGAGCTAAGCTTGCCTATGAAGAGGGCGCAACACATCACGGTGGCTGCGGAAACTGCGGAGGTGACAAATAATGGAAGTCGATGTATTAAAGAGAGTACCTGTCAGAGAGCAGGATCCAAAGGTTCGTGCCACAAACTTTGAAGAGGTTTGCTACGGCTACAATAAAGAAGAGGCAATGGCAGAGGCAAGCAGATGCTTAAACTGTAAAAATGCACAGTGTATGAAGGGCTGCCCTGTTTCTATCAATATTCCTGCATTTGTTGAGCAGGTTAAAAATGGTGATTTCACAAAGGCTTATGAAATTATTTCAGAGTCATCAGCACTTCCTGCTGTATGTGGACGTGTATGCCCACAGGAGAGCCAGTGTGAGGGCAAGTGTATCAGAGGCTTCAAGGGCGATCCTGTCTCAATCGGAAAGCTCGAGAGATTTGTTGCTGATACAGCCAGAGAGAATGGCATCAAGCCAAAGACAGCCGCAGAGAAAAACGGCAAAAAGGTGGCTGTTATCGGTTCAGGTCCTGCAGGACTTACATGTGCCGGAGACCTTGCAAAGCTTGGCTATGATGTAACTATTTTTGAGGCACTTCACGCTGCCGGCGGAGTATTAAGCTACGGAATACCGGAGTTTCGTCTTCCAAAGGACAAGGTTGTTGCGGCAGAAGTAGAGAATGTCAAGGCACTTGGTGTTAAAATCGAGACAAATGTAGTTATCGGAAAGTCAGTTAAGATTGACGAACTTATGGAGGAAGAAGGCTTTGAGGCTGTATTTATCGGTTCGGGAGCAGGACTTCCAAGATTTATGGGAATCCCTGGAGAGCAGGCCAACGGTGTATTTTCTGCTAATGAGTTCCTTACAAGAAATAACCTCATGAAAGCTTTTAAAGATGGTTATGAGACTCCTATCTCAAAAGGTAAAAAGGTTGTAGTTGTCGGTGGTGGAAACGTAGCCATGGACGCAGCCAGAACAGCTCTTCGTCTCGGTGCAGAGACACACATTGTATACAGACGTAGTGAGGCAGAGCTTCCTGCACGTAAAGAGGAAGTACATCATGCTAAGGAAGAGGGAGTTATCTTTGATCTCCTTGAGAACCCTACAGAGATTCTTGTTGATGAGAATGGCTGGGTTAAGGGTGTTAAGCTTATCAAGATGGAGCTTGGAGAGCCTGATGCATCAGGACGTAGAAGTCCTGTTGAGATTGCCGGCTCTGAGTATGAGATGGAGTGCGATACAGTGATCATGTCACTTGGTACATCACCAAATCCACTTATTTCCTCTACAACAATAGGTCTCGATACAAATAAGAGAAAGTGTATTGTAGCAACTGAGGATACAGGTGCAACCTCAAAAGAGGGTGTATTCGCAGGTGGAGATGCCGTAACAGGTGCTGCAACGGTTATTCTTGCCATGGGTGCAGGAAAAGCAGCAGCAAAGGGTATTGATGAGTTCTTATCTGCAAAATAATATAGACCTTAAAGCATATTCTATGTTTTGCTTTATAAAAAAAGCCTCCGGCTGGATTAAATCCTTCCGGAGGCTTTTTGGTTATATGTTATGTTTATATAAAGGCATTTAGCATCATTGTGTAAGGCAATTAATAAGCCTTGTGTTGTCCTCTGGCTTCATTATACAAAATCGTATGAAGTGCTCCTCGAGTCCGGGAAATGTAGAGCAGTCCCTTATCATCATGCCCTGCCTTATGGCGCGCTCAAATAGCATATGTGCATCCACGCCTTCATCAAGTATCTTAAGCAGATAGAAGTTGCTGTAGGATGGATAAAGCTTGAATTTGTGTGATTCTTCAATCAATTGCCTGCATCTGGTTTTCTCCGAAAGTATCAAGCTTCTTGTTTTATCTATATATTCTTCATCCAAAAACATTGTTTCGCCTGCAACAACGGCGAGAGAGTTAATCATCCACGGATTTTTGTTTGTGTTTATGTCTGTAAGAATTTGTGAATTTGATGTGATGGCATAGCCCAGACGAAGTCCCGGAGTGGCAAAAAACTTGGATGTGCCGCGTAAAATAATCACATTGTCAAACAATTCAGTCAGAGGTATTGCTGAAAGCTCATCCACATCCGGCACAAACTCTATATATGTCTCGTCTATCATCACATAAGTATTTGTCTCTTTACAGTGTGTTAAAATTGTTTTGAGCTTATCCGGTGTGATAAGACTGCCGGTCGGATTGTTGGGATTACAGATGATGACAAGGTCGGTATCAGTTGTGATTGCAGAGATAAATTCATCCGAATTAATCTTAAAATCATCCTTTTCCCTAAGAAAATAGTATGAGATATCACTGCCGTTTATCCTTAAGTCGCGCTCGTACTCAGAGTAAGTCGGACCAAGCAGAAGTGTCTTTTTAGGAGCTGTAATCTGAATGAAAAGAGAGATGAGCTCCGTGCATCCGTTTCCGACTGTTATGTGATTGTAATCGCACTTGCAGTAGCTGCCGATAGCCTTTCTGAGAGAAGTATACTCCCTGTCAGGGTATTTTGTGATTGCATCAATGCGCTCAGACAGTGCAGTTTTTAGTTTACCGGATTCACCGAGTGGGTTGACATTTGCTGCAAAGCTCACAATATTTTCTTTCTTTATACCGTATATTTTTTCTATTTTTTCAAGGTCACTGCCGTGAAAATGCTCCTTTTGTTCTATCATTAGCTGTAATTTCCTTTCTATTTGCATTGCAACAGCATTGCAAATCGTATATAATTTACATTATATAATAAGTGTATAAAAAATCAACATTTAACGTAAACGGGGTAACAATTGTGCGAGCACGTATAGGGCAGATAGCTGCCGGCAGATTTAATGGCACGAAACCGATTTTGGCGTTTTCAGAGGAGACAATAGACCTTTCGGTCATTGAGGGAAGAAGCGAAGCGGGAAGCTTTGTAATAGAAAGTACGAATCAGATAAAAATCTGTGGCATAGTTTATTCGACTAATCCAAGGATGGAGTGTCTGAATCCGCACTTCGAGGGCGAGAAAGTCAGGATTCGTTATCAATTTAACAGTAAGGGCCTTACGGAGGGCGATGCCTGCGAGGGCAAATTTGTGATTGTATGCAATCAGATAGAGTACAGTCTTTCTTTTTGTGCAAGAATCACAAGGCTCTATGCGGAAGCATCCACCGGAACGGTAAAGAGCCTTGATGATTTTACAAGGCTTGCGGCATCTAATTGGGATGAGGCTTATCATCTGTTTTATAATCGCAATTTTTTAAACATAATTCCTTATGACAATGTATATGAGAGGCTGACCTATGAGGGCTTTGCCTGCGCCAGACCATCCGGTCAGAATATGGAGGAGTTTCTGATTGGCGTAAACAAAAAACAGCCTGTTTCCATTAGTGTAGACAAGTCAGAGGAGATTTTTATGGCTTCTAAAGAGCCACAGAGTGGATGCTTTACCATAACAAAGGATAACTGGGGATATACCGAGATACGCCTGCGCACGGATTGTGAATTCATAAAGCTGTCTAAGCCTGTTTTAACGCTTGATGATTTTATAGGTAAAACATATCTGTATGAGTATATCATCGATGCATCTGCGATGCATGCCGGACGTAATTTTGGCCGCATATATATTGATGGTGTATATCAGAGCTTTACAATAGATATCACGGCCGGTGTAAGAGATGATGATGGCAGTATAAGTGATATAGCTGTGACAAAGGACATAAAGGAATGCATGGTCGGAATCATGGAGCTTTATACCAGTTTCAGGCTGAAGCGGATAGTGACCGGGGTATGGGCAAACGAGACTATAAGCATATTAAACCACCTGCATGCACTCATGCCGGATGAGCATATGTATGAGCTGATGAAGGCTCAGGCATTTATTATCAACAGGCAAAGGCAGGAAGCTAAGTGGATTCTTGATGATTTCAAGCACAGTAATCCTGATAAGAAAGCTCCAATCTGGGGCTATTATCTGTATTTGATGACGCTGTTAGAGATAGAGCCTTCATACGTTGACAATATGACACATGAAGTGGAGCTGATTTTTTATGAAAATCCTGACTCTGTGCTTTTGTTCTGGGTACTTTTATTTTTGAGGGATCAGTATTTTGATGACAGTGCCGGTAAGCTTAAAGATATAAAATACTGGGTACTGCGAGGCTGTTCGTCTCCGTATTTGTATATTGAAGCTTATTATCTTATATCACAGGATCCTTATCTGATAAAGGAGCTGTCGGTATTTGAGCTTCGCATCCTAAGCTGGGCCGTAAAGGAAAAGGCTCTGACAAAGGAGCTTGCCGGAGCAATTTTTGAGGCGGTTGATCTGGCAGGCGGGTTCGATAACAGAGTATATGAGCTTCTTACAGCAGCCTATGAGATATGTCCGGAGGCAGAGTATGTCGGCATCATATGCAGCTACCTGATTAAGGGACACAAAAATGATACCTGTTTTCATAAATGGTTTGAGCTGGGTATCGAGAATAAGCTGCGTCTGACAGGCTTGTATGAGTCGTATCTCCTTACGATGGATGACAGGCAGATTTCCCCTGTGCCAAAGATTATCCAGATGTATTTCAGCTTTGATAATAAGCTGCCATACCGAAAGCTTGCAGTGCTTTACAACAATATAATTGCTGCCAAGGAAACAGAGCCTGAGGTCTACCACAAGTACAGGAAAGCTATGGGCAGGTTTGCCATGGACCAGGCACAGCTTAGGCATATTGATGACAATCTGGCTGTTTTATACGAGGATATGCTTGAGTTGGGATTTATCAATGAAGAGCTGTCGGCAGCTTTTTCAGATATTATATATACTCACAAGCTTATTGTATTTGATAAGCGCATAGTGAGAGCTATCATATATCAGAATGAAATGAAGGAGCCTCAGATAGTTCCGGTTACAGACCAGTGTGCTTATTTTGAACTGTTTTCAAACGACTATGTTATACTTTTTGAGGACTCAAGGGGCTATAGATATGTTAAAAGCATCTCATACAGACTGCAGAGGCTGATGGATGCCGAGAAATACCTTGACAGGTGTATAAGCCTCTCGCCTGACAGACCACAGTATATAGTGTCACATTTTAAGCATGTAAGGGATTATTCTGATTTTACAAAGGATGATTTGAAGCTGTTTAAACCTGTATTTTATAGTGAATCCTTTTCTGATTCCTACAAAGCTGTTATGGGATACAGAATTTTAAAATATTGTCAGCTTCACGATTATGAGGATTACGTCAGGCCGTTTTTGCAAAGCATTAATTTTGATACCCTGCAAAAGGATGCAAGAAAATATCTTATTGACATGCTTGTATCAAACCGCCTCTATGAAAAGGCATATGATATGGCCATGGAGTATGGAATAGACATGCTTGCTGCCGCATCAAAGGTGGTTTTGTGTGAGAATGCGCTTAAGGTGCAGCATGTAGATGATGATTTTATGGTTCAGCTTGCCATATCTGCCTTTAAAACAGGCAAATACAGTGACCTGGTGCTTAAATACCTGTGTGAAAACTATACCGGGCCTACAGACGAGCTGATTAATCTGTGGCATGCCGCTGATAAGTTTTCAATATCTTCCATGAAGCTTGATGAGCGTATTCTCGAACAGGGTATTTATACGCAGATTGAGCCTGAAAAGATATCGGATATCTTTATGGAATACTATAAAAGAGCCGGAAATGAAAAGCTGATTTTAGCTTATATATCTCTTGTGGCACATGGATATCTGTATAGTGGCGGGTGCAAGGCTGATTTTATTTTTGATATTATCGAAAAGCGATTTATTGGAAACAGAACATTAAATGATGCCTGCCAGTTAGCCCTATTGAAGCATTTTGCTGAGAAAACGGATATCACTCAGGCTGAGCTTGAGATTGAAGATACATTGCTTAAATATTATATATATAACAATATGTATTTTGGTTTTTTTGCGAGGCTTGATTACAGACTGCTGGAGAAATATTTCCTCTATGACAAGGCATTTTTACAGTATGAGAGTACTCCGGGGACTCATGTTGTGCTGCATTACAGCCGAGACGAGGATGGCGAAGAGTTTAATTCAGAGGATATGGTTGAGATGTACGACGGCATATACGTAAAGACATTTGTCATATTTTTCGGTGAGCTGATCAGGTATTATATTACTGAGGAGCATGACAACAGCATAGAGGTGAAGGAGAGCAATCGTCTTACATGCAACAATATACCGGGTGACAATGATCACAGCCGCTATAATCTGATTAATGAGATGATAATTTCAGATACACTGTCTGATGAGACAACCTTAAAGAGCAATATAGACGAATATAAAAGGCTGGATGCTGCGACTAAGCAGCTGTTTAAGCTGATTTAAGAGGATTTATAATGGGACATAATGGCAATTCATACTATATAGGCATAGACTTAAATGACAGCTATGCTATGGTTAGTTTTTTTCAACAGAATATGAAAGAGCCGGAGACTGTCAGCACTGTTGCTGGCAGTGAGGAGTTTCAGATTCCTCTTGTACTTGCACGCCGTAAGAGCATTGGCAAATGGTATTATGGAGATGAGGCAAGAAGACTCTCTAAAAGCGGTGAGATGGTGTGTATTGACCAGCTGCTTAAGAGAGCACTGAATAGTGAAAAAATAGTCATTGATGATGATTCATTTATGGCAGAGGAGCTTTTGGCCTTGTTTCTTAAAAAGGTTATGGAACTGCCATCCAAGCTTGGTAATCCTTCATCCTTTGACAGGCTTGTTATATGTGTTGACAGGCTGACAAAGGAGAACGTGAGCATGTTTTATGGCATGGCGGTCAGGCTTGGCATAAATTCCAGACAGCTTACGGTCATAGACCGAAAGGAGAGCTTTTATTATTTTGCACTGAATCAGGACAAGTCACTGTGGCTTCATGATGTGGTGATGTTTATGCAGGAAAAGGAGAGTATATTTTTTTATTCCCTAAAGAGGGATCTTCGCACAACGCCACAGGTAGTATCTATAGATGAAAGCATAAGCTATACTCTGGATAAAAATGATAAGGACAAAAGCTTTTTGGATATAATAAATGAGAGCTTTAAGAATCAGATTATTTCAACGGTCTTTCTCGTGGGAGATACGTTTGCTGAGGGCTGGATGAAACAGTCTGTTGCACTTTTGTGCAAGGGAAGACGAGTGTTCATGGGCAATAACCTCTTTACTAAGGGGGCATGCTATGCGGCAGCCACGAGGGATAGGGAAACAGAATGGCCTTTTGTATATATGGGCGAGAATGAGATGAAGTTCAATCTGAGCCTTAAGGTACATGATAAGGGAGAACTGTCGTTTTATAATCTTATCAGTGCCGGAAGCAACTGGTTTGAATCCAAGGGGCAGTGTGAGGTTATAATTTCAGGCTCTTATGAGGTGGATTTCTGGAAGCAGCTTCCTAAAAGCAGGGAGGCAAAGATTGAGACACTAAGACTTACGGATATGCCGCCCAGGCCGGATAGGGCTACACGCATCAGAATTACGGCGACACCTGTATCTGATGATAGGATAGATATAGAGATTAAGGATTTAGGCTTTGGCGAAATATTTATGAGCTCGGGCAAAGTCTGGCACTATGAGATGACTATGTAGGAGGGCATATGGGAGAATTATTACTGTGTAATGAAGCTATAGCAGCCATGCCCTATTACATAGAGGGTGTGTCTATAAATGTTTACTCGATAGAGGAGCTTAATTATTATATAATCAACAATACATATCTTTTGGATGATGACTTTATGAGTCTTGAGCTGTGCACCTGGATTGAAAACAATGCACATCTGCCAAAGCTTGCCATGCATCTTAGAACCATTATATCCACAAACGGCAGACTGTCTGCTTTTGTGACTGAGCTGCTTGAGTACAGCGGCTACTGCACTAAGGAGGAGCTTAAGAACACACATGATGCACTTAAGGAGCTCGAGGAAAAGAGCGAGTTTGAGTGCTTGAAAATCAGGGCAGACAGACTGATGGAGAAGAAAAAGTACACTGCAGCAATTTTTGAATACAAAAAGCTGCTGTCATGTGAGGAGGCAAAGCATACTGAGCGTGAATTGTACGGAAACATATATCACAATCTGGCTACAGCCTATGTGCAGCTGTTTTTGTTTGATATAGCAGCGGATTTATATCTTGAGGCTTTCAGGCAAAATGGGGACAGAAAATCACTGTGGTCTTGTCTATATACCTATAAGCTTGATAATAACGACATAGGATATGCCCGTATTGTCAGGGAATATAGTGTTACAGAGCAGGAAATAAATAATCTGGACAACGTATTAAAGGGCGTATATGCAGAAGCTTCAGATGGTTGCGATGAGGGCAGACCAAAAGAAACAATTTTGAAATACAAAGAGGATTACAGGGCGCATGTTATTTAAACGCAAAAAAAAGACCGATGATACACAATTACATATTGAGAGTATACCGGATGAGAGTACTAAAGGGTTCAATGTAGTTGAAATATGTGAACAGATGGTTGATGCCGCCAGAGAACTCGAGGATAACAGAACAGAGTATGCACTTGTCACAAATTATCTGACTGACATAGAAAGGATGGAAAATATGTCAGAAACAGATAAAAAGACCATGAATGATGCGGCTGCAAACATATTGACACTCGAAAAGACCAGAAGTGATTTTTTAAAGACCAAAAACCGCATATCAGACAGCCAGTATGCGCAGATGCAGCAGCTGGAGGATGAGATTCCGCGGGCAATAAAGCGTCTTGAAAAAAACGAAAGCAGTCTGGATGTAATAAATAAAGACCTGAGGTATCTCGAGGGAGAAAAAGTGCAGTTCGATATAGATGGTGAATATGCCAAAAGCAGACAGCGGGCATTTAGGGTGTACGCAGTGCTTTTAGTGGTATTTTTTGCTGTAGTGGTAGCTGTATGCACGCTGATGCAGATTGTATATGGAGCCGATACCACTATCTTTATGCTTATCGGGGCACTTCTTTCAGCGGTTGCAGGCTCGTTTGTGCTTTTGACATATCAAAGCTATTCAGATGAAGTAAAAAGCGCTGCAGCATCAAAAAATAAAGCAGTAGCTCTTGAAAACAGAGTGAAGATCAAGTATGTAAGTATAAAAAATGCTGTTGACTACACATACGAGAAGTATCATGTGAAGAATTCAAAGGAATTTGTATACAACTATGAGCAGTATCTTCTCGCTGTAAAAGACAAGGAGCGCTTCAGAAGGACAAACGAGGATCTGGAATACAACAGCAAAAAGCTTGTTTCGGTGCTTAGTAAAAATGACTTCTACGATGCCAGAGTATGGCTCAACTACACAAACGCTATTGTGGATCACAAGGAGATGGTTGAGCAGAAGCATGAACTTATAGTCAGGAGACAAAAATTAAGGGGCAGGATGTCCTGCAATGTGGAGACTATAACCAGGCTAAGACGAGAGATTTTATCACATAGGAGCGAGCTTGGTGACAGAATCCACGAGGTAAACAGAATTTTAAATAAAATCGCAGAGCTTGATATGGAAGTTCAATCTGAGGATTGATAAAATTTCCATATTGTTATATAATTTCAAATTGAAAAATGACTAAAAAATATTAATATAGAGGAGCACATTTTAAAATGAGTAAGATTAGAACAAGATTTGCACCAAGCCCGACAGGAAGAATGCATGTAGGAAATTTAAGAACAGCACTGTATGCTTACCTGATTGCAAAGCATGAGGGCGGTGATTTCATTCTCCGTATAGAGGATACAGATCAGGTACGCCAGGTGGAGGGTGCTGTTGATATTATAAACAGGACACTCGAAGAGACTGGACTTTTCCATGATGAGGGACCTGACAAGGATGGCGGATGCGGTCCATATGTGCAGAGTGAGCGTGTGGCACAGGGTATCTACATGAAGTATGCAAAGGAACTTATTGACAAGGGAGAGGCATATTACTGCTTCTGTGACAAGGAGCGTCTTGACAGTCTTAAAACAACTGTTGCAGGAAAGGAAATCTCTATATATGATAAGCACTGCTTGCACCTGTCAAAGGAGGAGATTGAGGCAAATCTCGCGGCCGGCAAGCCATATGTTATCAGACAGAACAACCCTACAGAGGGCACAACCACATTCGAGGATGAGATTTACGGAGATATCACAGTAGATAATGCAGAGCTTGATGATATGATTCTTATCAAATCTGACGGATATCCTACATACAATTTCGCAAACGTAGTAGATGATCACCTGATGGGCATCACACATGTAGTCAGAGGAAACGAGTATCTTTCATCATCCCCTAAGTATAACAGACTTTATGAGGCATTTGGATGGGATGTACCTGTATATGTACACTGTCCGCTTATCACAGATGAGGAGCATCATAAGCTTTCAAAGAGATGCGGTCACTCATCCTTTGAAGATTTACTGGATCAGGGATTCCTTACAGAGGCTATTGTAAACTTTGTAGCGCTTCTTGGCTGGAGTCCTTCAGACAATCAGGAGATCATGTCACTTCCTGAGCTTGTTGAGAAGTTTGATTATCATCATATGAGCAAATCACCTGCTGTATTTGACTTCACAAAGCTTAAATGGATGAACGGAGAGTATATAAAGAAGCTTGATTTTGACAAATTCTATGAGATGGCATTGCCATACATTAAGGAGGTTGTCACAAAGGATTATGACCTTAAGAAGATAGCAAGAATGGTTCAGACACGTATTGAGATATTCCCTGATATCAAGGAACATATTGATTTCTTTGAAGAGCTTCCGGATTATGATATTGCAATGTATACTCACAAGAAGATGAAGACAAACCCAGAGACATCACTTGAGGTATTAAACGATGTAGTTCCTATTCTTGAAAGCTGTGATGATTTCTCAAATGATGCACTTTTTGAGACTCTTAAGGCATATGCTACAGAAAAGGGCTATAAGATAGGCTATGTTATGTGGCCAATCCGTACCGCTGTTTCAGGCAAGCAGATGACACCGGGCGGAGCTACAGAGCTTATGGAGGTGTTTGGCAAAGAGGAGTCTATAGCCAGAATTAAGAAAGGCATAGAAAAGCTTTCTAATAACTAATCTATTAACAAAGGGTATTTTATGAATTTTAACAAAGCCCAGCTTGGCGCCATCGAACACAAGGATGGCGCTATGCTTGTTTTAGCAGGACCGGGTTCCGGTAAGACCGCAGTTATCACACACAGGACTAAAAATTTAATAACAAAGCATCATGTGAAGCCTTCTGAGATTTTAGTTATCACCTTTACCAAGGCTGCTGCAAATGAGATGAAGGAGCGTTTTAATTCACTGATGAAAGACGAGAGGGTGAACGTATCTTTTGGTACTTTTCATGCTGTCTTTTTTACGATACTCAAATATGCATATCGCTTTACAAGTGCCAATATTGCTGATGAGTCTGTGAGATACGGCTTTATCAGGGAAATTTTATCCTACTACCGCCTTGAATACAAGGATGAGAATGAGTTTATAGGCAATTTACTTGCTGAAATCAGTCTGATTAAAAACAGCCGCATTGATATAGAAAATTTCTACTCTGGAGTGTGCGGTGAGGAAATATTCAGGGATATATATAAAAAATATGAGACAAGGCTTAAGGAAAACAGGCTTATTGATTTTGATGATATGCTCTCGTATACTTATGAGCTGTTTAAGGAAAGACCTGATATACTGGCATTGTGGCAGAACAAGTATAAATACATACTGATTGACGAGTTTCAGGATATTAACCGTCTGCAGTATGAGATTATAAAAATGCTTGCCGCTCCACAGAATAATCTGTTTATTGTAGGAGATGATGACCAGTCAATATACCGCTTCAGAGGGTCAAAGCCTGAGATAATGCTTGGGTTTGAGAAGGACTATCCGAATGCAAAAAGAATCCTTTTAGATACTAATTACAGATGTGGCAGATATATAGTGGAGGCCTCGTTGAATCTCATCTCGCACAACAGGGAGCGATTTGATAAGAAAATCATTGCGGCAAGCAAGTCAAAGGCGCCTGTTACGTTTGCTGATTTTGAAAACAGAAGAGACGAAAATATCTTTCTTATACGCGATATAGATAAAAAGATAAAGGCGGGAGCTGTATTCAGCGACTTTGCGGTGCTTTTCAGGACAAATACCCAGCCAAGACAGCTTATAGAGCAGCTTATGAGCTATAATATCCCATTCAAAACCAAGGATAATATACCTAATATATATGAGCACTGGATTGCCAGAGACTTGTTTACATACCAAAGAATTGCAGGAGGCAGCAGAGACAGAGCTGATTTTTTGCAGATTATGAACAGACCTAAGCGGTATCTGTCAAGAGACAGCCTGTGTGATGCAACTGTGGCATTTGATGAGTGGATTAAGCTGTTTGATGAGAAGCCGTGGATAGCTGAGCGGATAGAAAAGCTTGAGTATGACATGAAGCTTATAAGCCGGATGAATCCATATGCCAGCATAAACTATATCAGAAGAGGGATTGGCTATGACGACTTTTTAGCTGAATATGCCGAGTATCGAAATATAAATAAAGAGGATTTGTTTGATATACTGGATGAAATCCAGTCAGGAGCCAAGGGCTTTGCTACATATGAAGAGTGGTATGAGCATATAAGGGAATATACAAAGCAGATGAAGCTTATGGCTTTATCGAAAGAAAGTGACCCTAATGCCGTGACACTTGCAACCCTTCACAGCTCAAAGGGGCTTGAATTTGAAAACGTGTATATAATTGATGCAAATGAAGGGATAATGCCGTATAAAAAGGCTGTGCTTGAAAAGGACATAGAGGAGGAGCGAAGGCTGTTTTATGTCGGCATGACCCGTGCAAAGACAAGCTTGTCTGTTTACTCGGTCAAGTCGGTAAACGATAAATCAGCCCAAGCCTCCAGGTTTGTCCGTGAAAGTAAAGAACCTAGACAAAATAATAGTAGAGATGATTAAATATCATCAAACATTTCGTCATCCAAAAGCTCATCGAATCTGTCGGCAGCAGCCTCGTACTCGTCGTCGGATTCGATGTTTTCTATTCTCGGAAGACCTTCCTCGTCCTCGAAATAGCGATACAGATACACTTCGCCACTCTCATTCTCGTTGCCATTTTTGTCTAACGGTAGAAGAGCTATGTAATCCTTGTGATCTGCATCAAAAATAGTGATAATCTTGCATTCGACACTTCCGTTGTCCAGATCAAGTGTCACGCGGATGTCGTCTGCCTCTTCAGGTGTAACAGGTGTTGCTTTTTCTGCCATATTGTACCTCTTTCTTTATAGTAATCTAAAGTAACTATTATATTATATCAAATTATTCTATACAAAAAAAGTCAAAACTAGTATAATAAATAAATACTAGAATTTTTGATTGGATGGTGTTGCATGAAATTTCGATTAACAAAGGGAAACTTTTTAAAAACAGGTGCTTATATTGACGGGGATAGTGCGATATTCACTTTCGCGGCAGAAAAAGAGGATGCATGCAGCATTGTTTTACTTGATAAATCAGGAAATACAGCCTGTGAGCTTGATATACCCGGTGAGTATTCGACAGGCTCTCTTTACTCTGTGAGAGTTCATGGTTTTTGCGGTAATGAGTATGCATATTATTTTAGAATTAATGGAAAAAGGTGCATAGATCCCTATGCCACAAGAATTTTTGGCAGGGAGAAATGGAATGATAAAACAAGAAGTGACAACGACTACGAAATAGCCTGCGGGATAGACAGTAGTGATTTTGATTGGAAAAATGACAGCTTTCCTGAGATCACACGGGATAGGATGAAGCTGTATAAGCTTCATGTGAGAGGCTTTTCCATGGATACAGCAGGGGACAAAAAGCATAAGGGTACCTTTGAGGCTGTGTCTGACAGGATAAATTACATCAAGAAATTAGGGTTTACTTCAATTCTTCTCATGCCTGTATACGAGTTTGAAGAGATGACAATCCCTGTAAAGCACGATATCCCGGAATATGCAAAGCCGAAGTATTCCTTAAAGGATGAGCAAAGTGTGCATACAGAAAATGACAAGGTCAATTTTTGGGGCTATACCTCCGGCAATTATTTTGCCGTAAAAGCATCATATGCCAGTGACGCTTCAGATGCCTCCAATGAGCTTAGGCGTCTCGTTGAAAGGCTGCACAAAAATGGCATGGAATGTATCGTAGAGATGTATTTTCCGGACAGAACTGACCACAATCTGATACTCGATGCGCTCAGATACTGGGTCATGAGCTTTCATGTAGATGGTTTTAAGCTGCTTGGGGACAGGCTGCCTGTTACTGCGATTGTGCAGGATGCTCTCCTTAGCCGGACAAAGATACTCTATGATGGCTTTGATATGTCGGTTGTACCGCAAAACAGGACATATGAAAATCTCTATATTGACAAGGAGGAGTACCAGTTTGCGGCGCGTATGATGTTAAACCATATAAACTGCAATATGTATGAGCTTTTAAACCAGCAGAAAAAGCAGGGGGAGAATGTCGGATTTATAAACTATATATCAAGCAATAACGGTTTTACCCTGAGCGATTTATTCATGTACAATGACCGCCACAATGAGGCCAATGGTGAGAAAAATGCTGATGGTCCTTCATGGAATTTCAGCAATAATTACGGTTGTGAGGGTCCTTCGCGAAAGAGGTTTATCCGTGAGATAAGAAAACTTAAGTGGAAGGATGCCATGCTTCTTTTGTTTTTGGCACAGGGAGTGCCTATGATTATGGCAGGTGATGAGATCTGTAATTCACAGGATGGCAACAACAATGCTTACTGTCAGGACAACCCTACAGGCTGGGTGAACTGGTCAAATGAGCATAGCAGAAGGGAAAACATCAGGTTCTTAACCAGACTTATCAAATTCAGGGATGAGCATCCTGTTATTTCCTGTCCAAAGCCGTTTAAATTCAGCGATTACAAGGCTGTTGGGTATCCTGATTTGTCCTACCACTGCAAGAATGCCTGGATAGGCGAGTGTGATGCCACAAAGCTATGTGTAGGTGTGATGTACTGTGGTGATTACAATGAAGTGAATAAAGACTATGTATACGTAGCTTACAATTTTTATTCATCCAGGGAGAAGTTAGCTCTTCCTAAGCTAAAGAAAGGAATGAAATGGTATAAAGTCTGCGATTCTACGCTCAAAGAACCGTTTTATGACACTCCGGTGCTGTGTGAAAACCAGCAGTATGCAGATGTCTCACCGCAGTCGGTATACATCCTCATAGGCAGATAGACATATGAAAGCAATAAGACATTTTATAACAATTACACATCACAAGATTTTAGTCATGCAGGGGTGCTTTAGGATAGGGCTTTATAAACAGGGACTTCTTCATGACATGTCAAAATATTCACCGACTGAGTTTCTTGTCGGCTGCAGGTATTACAAGGGGTATATGAGCCCGAATAATGCGGAGAGAGCCGACAGGGGCTATTCATCTGCGTGGCTTCATCACAAGGGACGCAATAAGCATCACCTGGAGTACTGGATTGACTATGCTGTTTCAAAGCCGGGGGACGATAAAACACATACAAAAATGGAGGGCATGAAAATGCCCATAAGGTATGTCTGCGAGATGTTTATAGACCGTGTAAGCGCCTCAAAAAACTATCAGAAAGAAAAGTACACCGACAAAAGTGCACTGGAATACTATGAAAAAAGCGTGGATCACTACATGATTCATCCCGATACAAAAGCAATGCTTGAGTATCTGCTTGTCATGCTCTCTGTAAAGGGAGAAGAATATACTTACAGCTACATAAAAAAAGAGGTTTTAAAAGGGCATATCCCATACGAAAAGGATAAAATAAATCAACTAGAACAGGGACTTCATGTCTGATGGAATATCAGATATGAGGTTCATTTTTTGTCCTGTGACAGGGTGCGTGAAAACAAGACGCCCTGAGTGCAGTGCTTGTCTGGATATATATGTATAGTCGGGATTATATAAAAAGTCACCTATCAGTGGAAAACCGATATACTTCATATGGACGCGTATCTGGTGAGTGCGTCCGGTAAGAAGTCTTAGCTTGACAAGCGATAAATTATTATCCGGGTTATATTTGATTCTGATAAAGTCGGTTACTGCATTTTCACCGCGTTTGAAATCAACACACCGCTCTATGGTGGAAGCATCCTTTCTTGCAATCGGAGCACTGATGCGCATGCATGCAGGTGTACACCCACTGCATACGGCGTAGTATGTCCGGTGTATGGCACGCTTTGCGACAGCGTTGCCAAGTATCCCGCCTGCAAGTGCATGCTTTGCGACAATTGTAAGCCCTGTGGTATCTCTGTCCAGCCTGTTTATGCATCTGTATACAAACGGCTTGTTCTGACTGCCATAGTAGTACATGAGCGCATTTGCAAGCGTGTTGTCATGGTTTCCGGCGGAGGGATGGGCAGGCATATCAAACGGCTTGTTTATTACGATGATATCATCGTCCTCGTATGCTATATCAAGAGGCAGATTTACAGGTGCTATATTATCAGAGCATTCGTTTTCGACAATTTGGACTGTGATTAAATCATCCTTACACAGCCTTTCATTTGTATAGGCCCATATACCGTTTCTTAGTATGCCATGGTCTGTCTGCTTCAGCCTGACAAGCACCTGATGTGTGTAGCCACGCTCCTTCAAAAAGCCTTCTACTGTTTTTCCTGTATCATTTTCATTGATTTTGTAGTCTATTTTTCTATTCATGGCAAAGATTATATCACAAAATACAGATTTGAACATAATATATTATAAGCAAATAATGACAGGGTGCTATGTGAATACATTTTTATCACCTCTTAGTTTAGAACGTGAGACGGAATGTCTGAAAAAAGTGGCTCAAAATGATAAAGAAGCTAAGGATGAGCTTATATTACACAATATGCGCCTTGTGGCACATGTTACAAAAAAATATGCAGTAAGCGAGGATGAGATGGAGGAGCTCATATCCATAGGCACTATAGGACTGATAAAAGCAGTGTCATCATTCAAGGCTGATTACGGAAATCGTTTTGCAACCTTTGCAATCAGATGCATCGAAAATGAGATTCTGATGCACTTTAGAAGCCGTAAAAAGAGCCGGGGTGATGTGTCCATATTTGAACCTATAGGCACTGACAAGGAGGGAAACCAGATTCATCTGGTGGATGTGATTGAGAATGGACAATCTGATGTGGTATCGGATATAGAGGTATGTGAGTCACTTAAGATTTTAAGGCAAAATATGAGAAGTGTTTTATCGGACAGAGAATATTATATTATTACGAAACGCTTTGGCCTAGACGGTGAAAAAGAGCTGACACAGAGACAGATTGCTAAAACGCTCAGCATTTCGAGGTCATATGTTTCAAGAATTGAAAAGGCCGGTTTGAAAAAATTACGAAAACTGCTCGAATAGGTGTTTACAAAAGGCAAAAATATGTTATCATAGAGCCATGTCTTTTGTGCATTTGTCTATGCATTTACCCCAATTGGAATAGGAGTATATATGTACAGTACAGTCAGAACGGCTGTTTTGGATGGAATCAGTGCGATTCCGGTACAGGTGGAGGTTGATATTTCAACCGGTATGCCTGTTTTTGATATGGTTGGAAATCTTACCTCAGAGGTGAGAGAAGCAAAGGAACGTGTTAAAACAGCGCTGCACAGCGTTGGCATTGTTTTGCCTGCCAAGCGTATCACAGTAAATCTATCGCCTGCAAATATTAAAAAGACCGGAACAGGCTTTGATCTGCCCATAGCTGTTGCTATTTTAACAGCTATGGGGGTGATTGACGCTGATAGCATAAAGGACTGCACACTTGCAGGCGAGCTAAATCTAAACGGTGAAATTTTGCCGGTCAGCGGTATTCTGCCGATTGTATTTGATGAGTACAACAAAGGCGTTGGAAAGTTTATTATTCCAAAGCAGAATGAAAATGAAGGCAGACTCGTCTGCGGTGCAAAAATATTTGGGATAAGCCATTTAAATGATGTAATTGCACAGTTTGATGAGACAGCATTTACGTGTCAGAAAACCGGCATGGCACATGAGCTGCAAATGGATGAAAAATACGCCGATTTTTGTGATGTTAACGGACAGAAATTTATTAAAAGAGCATGTGAGGTGGCTGCGGGTGGTATGCACAATATACTGCTTGTCGGACCTCCCGGTGCAGGAGCCTGTGTTAAAATAAGACTAAGTTAGCAGAGACCTTATAAATAAAGGGTTTGCGCTGATTTGGTCTTATTTTATTATACCATAAATGGTGCAAGATTTATAGCCTGGGAATAGATTTTGTGTGGAATAGGACCGGCGCAGACGTTTGATGATAGGAACTCTGGCCACTTAGTCCAACCCAACCACTACTTATCATTTCTTGCTGGCTTTCTTTGTCTGCAAAGGTCTATCGGACCGGCGGTATACTGTAAAAATATAATATTGAGGACTAAGTTGGTTAGTTTCTGCTGGCTGGCTTAGTCCTCTTTTGTTTTGGAGGATGAAACGATGATTAAAGCGATAATTATTGGTGCATTGTGTTTGTTTCTGCTTTTCCTGTATTGCCTTATTGTAGCAGCAAAAAGGGCTGATGAAGACATAGAGGAGATGTTTTACGCGGATGAAGCGCGTAATCAGAGGAAAGGCAGGTAACTATTATGGATGGAGGTATATACAGTACAGGAAATGCGATTGTGGATGAAAATGCGAAACTGAACATTTCCGGGAATGTGATTCCTCAAATGTGGTATCGCACGATAGTAAGGGAAAGTGGAAAGCCAAACCTTACAGCAATTATTATTTTGGCGGATATTGTGTATTGGTATAAGCCTACAGAGCTACGGGATGAAAGTTCCGGCCAGGTGGTTGCTGTGAAAAAGAAGTTTAAGGCGGACTTACTGCAAAGAAGCTATCAGCAGATCAGTGAACAGTTTGGAATATCAAAAAAGGAAGCTACCAATGCAATTATCTTTTTGGAGAAATTGGGTGTGGTAAAACGGGTATTCCGTACAGTGAATATCAATGGTCTGGTAGTTAATAACGTCCTGTATCTCGAATTGATTGTACAGAAACTTCGGCAGCTCACATATCCACAGGATAGCCATAACTCCCCTCTCTCTACTACAATATATTTATGGTTAATACCCCTTACAGCCAGTAAGGAATTACCCATCTTGTTGCTTAAGCTGTTAGAATGTAGGTAGCAATCGGATATCTTCCTCTTTCTTGGACTTCGCGTCCGTACAAAAGACTGATAACCAGCTCCTCATTCGCAGCGTTCGTTTTATGCAGGTTGAATCGCTATATGTGCATTCGTGTCACACCACAGTAGATAGAATAGGCAATGAGTAAAACTGGTATTTATCCATTGTAACAATCTTAAGGAGTGACAAATTTATGAACGCAGTAGGTATCGATGTTTCAAAAGGTAAAAGCATGGTTGCTATTATGCGACCTTTCGGTGAAATTGTTTCCACACCTTTCGAAATCAAACACACAGCCAGTGATATCCATTCACTTGTAGAACTCATCAACTCTGTTGAAGGTGAGTCACGAATCGCTATGGAGCACACAGGACGTTATTATGAAGTTCTCGCCCATCAGCTTTCACAGGCAAATCTTTTCGTCAGTGCCATAAACCCAAAACTTATTAAAGACTTTGATAATGATTCTCTTCGTAAAGTAAAATCTGATAAAGCAGATGCTGTTAAGATTGCCCGATATGCGCTTGACAAATGGCAAAATCTTAAACAGTATAATGTTATGGATGAACTACGCTATCAACTCAAAACCATGAATCGTCAGTTCAGCTTTTACATAAAGCACAAGACGGCTATGAAAAATAATCTTATCGGCATCCTTGACCAAACCTATCCTGGTGTTAATACTTACTTTGACAGTCCTGCACGCAGTGACGGCAGCCAGAAATGGGTTGATTTTGCATCTACATACTGGCATGTGGACTGTGTCCGCAAAATGTCCCTGAATGCCTTTATCGACCATTATCAAAACTGGTGCAAACGCAAGAAGTACAACTTCAGTCAGTCAAAAGCTGAAGAAATCTATGGGAAAGCAAAGGAACTTGTTCCTGTACTTCCAAAGGATACCATTACAAAGCTTATTATTAAGCAGGCTGTAGATCAGCTTAATAGTGTTTCTACAACTGTTGAGTCACTACGCACTCTCATGAATGAAACTGCATCCAAACTCCCTGAATATCCTGTTGTTATGGCTATGAAAGGTGTTGGAACTTCACTCGGTCCTCAGTTGATGGCTGAGATCGGAAATGTTTCCCGTTTCACTCACAAAAGTGCTATTACTGCATTTGCCGGTGTAGATCCCGGTGTTAATGAATCTGGAACCTATGAACAAAAAAGTGTTCCAACCTCAAAACGAGGTTCCTCTGATCTTAGAAAGACTTTATTTCAGGTAATGGATGTCCTGATTAAAACACATCCTCAAGATGATCCTGTTTATCAGTTCTTGGACAAGAAACGGGCTCAAGGAAAGCCTTACTATGTTTATATGACTGCAGGAGCCAACAAGTTTCTAAGAATCTACTATGGTCGAGTGAAAGAATATCTTGCATCTCTTCCAGAAGTTTAGTTATCCACCAAAACTTTCAGACCAACACTCGCGTGGTGGTCTTATTTTGATACCCAATTTTCAACCTGTATAAAATTTTCAATGTTCTTTCAATTTAGCCTTGACTTTTTATTTGCAGGCTTTTGAAAGGGAGAGGGGAGACACTAAAAGGGAAGATATATCCCCGAGAGAAGGTACTGGGGGAGAGACCAGAACTTGTGAAATGGGTGCTGTCCCTTTGAAAAGTGAGAGGGTATCCCCTTTTGAAGAGACACCTGCCACTTTAGAAGATATGGAAGTCCCACTTTTGGAAAATAAGGCTCACTTTTTTGAAGGTGGAACAAATACAGAGATTACCCAAGAGACTACAACAGAGACTAGCCCTGAGATTACAACAGAGATTAACGTCAAAGATTATACCAATCCTATCATATCCTATCAGGCAGCGGAAAAGCTGTTCAAGCTACAGATTGATTATGATGCGATATGGATGGACAGGCCATATGACAGAAAACTGTTAAATGAGATCGTTGCGATTGCTGTTGACGTTCTTACTTCCAAGGCCAGGACAGTCCGGATTAACCGTGAGGATAAACCGACACCAGTGGTACAGGGAATCTATAAGAAGATTGAAAAATCTGCTGTGGAATTTGTCATGGACTCTATACAGAATTGTGGAAGTAAGGCTAATAATATACGGGCAGTAATTATGACATCCCTTTACAATGCAGTAATGACAACCACAAGTTATTTTACGAATTTATATGCTTATCATTCCGCAAATCCCCAAAGCATAAGGGGGTGACCGGGAGTTACAAAATTGAGGGAATTGCGGGTTGCACATGGATTTACCCAGTTAGAGCTTGCTGAGAAATTGGGAATAAGCCTGCGGACATATCAAAGAATTGAATATGGACAGCAAAAGCCTAATGTACATGTGGTAATCAGGCTGCAAAAATTATTTCAAAAAGACATAGATATATTGATTAAGGAGATTGGTGAATGAGGAAAGAATCATACCAAATAAAGCGTCCAGAACATTTAGTGATTGGCGATCCGTGGTATTTTGAAACGGTAGACTCACAAAAACTCAAGAGTCTGGTAATCGATGTGATTCCACAGAAAGAGTTTGCGGCGGCACTGACCATTGAGGAGACCGAGTACGATGAATGTATGACAAATATTATCTTTGCACTTGAAGAGGAACTGGGCACATATCTGAAAGGGTTTATGTATGCAGGGCAGAAAGAGCAAGTTAAAAAGCTTCCGGTTGATACGGCAGAATATCTCATACAGGTGGATGGCCGTGCTTCCAATATCCATACACATGAGGATGGATATTGGGGACAGCAATTGACATTGTATAGTGAAGAGAAAGGTCAGAAACATCCGGATGCCTATATAATAACCATAAGCACACCGGACGATATGAGTTTTGAAGAGGTTAAAGGGACAATGGGAACCCTCTTTGAAAGTATGAAATTGATTCCCCAAAAAGAGAAAACAGAAGAGAAAAGTATGAGTGAACCAAAACGCTAAAATTATAGTATGAAAGAATCCAGGAGGTAGGATATGTTAGATAACATTGAAATTATTGGAATTGACCACGGAAACAGAAACATGAAAACTGCAAGTACAGTATTTTCAGCAGCAGTACAGCCAATCCAGACGAAACCGGACAGTCTGGAGAATATTCTGGAATACCAGAACCGGTTCTACTATGTGGGAGGACAGGTCCCGGTAATAGAGCGAGTGGACAAAACGGTAAATGAGGATTATTACCTGCTTACCCTTGCTGCGCTGGCAAAAGAACTGAAGCACAGGAAAATGGCCAGTGCAAAAGTGAGGATTGGCGCAGCACTTCCGCCCCGGAGATTCCAGCAGCAGAAAGAGGGATTCAAAAAGTACCTGTTTAAGACAAAAGAACTTCATTTCCGGTTTGAAGGAATCCATTACCATGTAACCCTTGAAAATATATATGTGTTTATGCAGGGGCATGTTGTTATCCATACGCTTCTGGATGAAGCTTCGGGATTCTGCCTGCTGGTTGATATTGGGGGCGGTACGGTAGACCTGGTAGGGTTTGTGGACGGTATGCCGGATGGGAACTATGCAATATCGGATAAAGCCACATTATATTGTATTAACAGGGTAAATGAGGAAATGGTAGCACGGCTTGGCACCAGTGTTCCCCAGTATTTCATAGAGTCGTTTATGAGAAATGGGGATTATGACTGCCCGGATAAGTACAGGGCGGAGATCACAAGGTGCCTGAAAGAGTATTCTTCTGATATTTACGATATTATCCGGGCCAATCATTACAACCTCGATCTTACGAATATGGTCTTCATGGGCGGTGGGGCTTCCATTATCCAGAACTTCGGGGACAAAAAAAACCGGAAGGTACAGTTTGTGACAGATGTATGTGCGAACGCTAAAGGATGCGAGGCTGCGGTAAGAAGCATTTTAAGGGCAAAGCAGATGCGGAAAGAGAAAAGTGCATGACAGGGAGTAAAAAGATATGGACAATGAAAGAAAATATACGACTTCCCTGCGGTTGTACAAAGAGCGTCCGGTCCATGCACAGGCATACCGGTGCCTGAAAAACTACAACAGAGATATTTTTAAGACGAAAGATGATTTTATTGCAGAAGCGATCATACATTTTAGCAGATATCTGAAACAGGAAGAGGAAGAAAAACAGACAGAGGAATTAAACCGGTATCTGGAACGCCAGAACGGGCCTCTGCTGGAATTGATAACAAAAGCGGTATCCCAAGTGCAGAGAGAGCAGATGTCTGAGATAATAAAAGACGCGGTAAGGGAAGCGGTACAGGGGATGCCTGCCGCTCCCATAACCGGGGATATTCCAACGAAAGAAACAGAAGAGGCTGATTATTCAGAAAAGGATATACAGTTCGCCCAGTTTTATGATTTAGAGGACGATTAAGGAGGAAGCGGATATGGCAGTTTTACAGAGAATTTTATCTTTTATTTGGGGCATTTTACTGGCAGTTGGAAAACTGCTGTGTTTGACGGCAAGGTTAGTAATGAGTTTGTTCCTGCTGGTATTACAGTTGGTTTTGGTAATCTTCCATGCGGGGAGCAGCACATAAGGAAAGGAATTTATTGTAAATGCATTGGATCAGGGACAGACCGTATCCAATGCCATGCATGAAAACTACATATGGAATCCATGATCGGAGTTTTTATGTATGGCTGCGGTTATGGGAACATGAAGCAGGCTTGTGTAAAGTCTGCTTTTTTTGCGTAAAAAATAAGAAAAGGAGCAAAAACAGAATGAGAAATAAGAAGAAACGGATTTTAGCAGGTGCTTTGGCATTCTTAATCGGATGCTCCACATTGTTCAATTCTTCATTGGCTACGTTTGCCGCAGAGGAGCCGGAAACACAGGCAGTGGAAACAGAGAGTGAGACTTCCCTTGAAACGGAACTGTCTGATGATGAAATCGTGACCGCTGAGGATATTACCATCCAGGCGGGAGAAAAATTTGATATTGAGAGCGATTTTACCGGGCTTACCATTTCTCCGGAAAAGGTAAAAGTAACCTTTAAAGAGGCTTCCGGTACAGAAAAACAGGCGTTTGACTATAATAAGGCGGATACCTACACAGCCGTATATTATGTCGAACCATATAGCGGAAGACAGGCTTATGAAGTCACACGGAAAATTGTCGTAACGGACAAGGAGCCGGAGACGAATGGACATTCCAATCAGGAGCAGAAGCAGGAAAGCGAAGAATCCGATGATGACGGGGAGGGGGATTCGCAGGAAGAAAGTGAAACCGCCCTGTCCGATCTGACACCGGAGCAGGTGCTTGAAAAAGGGGAAGCCCTCGTAAAAAAAATCATGGCTTATGAAGACCTGAATGTTACATTGACAGGGGCTGATCTGGAACTTTTCCGTATGTACCAGTCCCTGTTATCTGCCGGTGCAGGCCGGCCGGGTATGTTCCGGGCGGCAAGAGCAGCCGCATCAAAGCTGGTAGTAAGAAACGCAAAGAACCAGACAGGAAAATGGGATATTCCCCTTCTGGATTATATTTATTCCAGCAAAACCGGAAACCAGGTACACAATTATGTGAAATATATTGATGATGATGAGGCGAACGGCTGGAGACTTGCTTACTGCCTGCAGATCAGTTCGCATTTCATTGATGAGACACAGTATATTGGAAAAGAATGGGAAGCAAACGGTATGTATTCCGAGATCGCTTATGCGATTGCAAACGGAAGCAAAGTATATGGCGATTGCTGCAATTCTGCATATTCTACAGGAAACTGGATTAAGGACTATTATGTGACTCAGACCGTTATTTACTGTATTTTATCTGATTACGGTTATGACGGCCATCCGATCAGTTCTTTGAGCGCAGTAAGCGGCTATCAGGACGTTTATGACTGTGTTCAGAAAATGTATAAGGATGTAAAAAAGAATGGAGCCGGAAATCAGGATGGATATGGAGATACCCCATCCTTTGAAATTGTTGCCCCGTCTTCTACAGCAATGACATTAAGCAGCGACGGCAAGTATTACCAGACCGGATGGTATAAAGTACAGGTGGAGGGAGAACTGAGTTCTAAATCCATTAATCTGGAAGGCGCGCCGGATGGGGCGGAGATTGTATATAAAGATTCTTCCAACCTGAAAAGCAGCTTCTATGTCCGTATTCCGGTAGAAAAGGCACATAGTATCGGAAAAGAACAGGTTACATTCAAGGTAAAGGCAACAGCTAAATTTGCAAGGCCGTTTATTTATATGTATGAAGCCCTGATTGCGGATGCACAGAATGTCACATTCCTGGAAAAGAAGACAACAAATGGGCCGAAAGACAGTGAAGCAAGCGTAACCTTGAAACTGGATAAATCCAAAGTGCAGGTCATTAAAAAAGACGATGCTACGAAGGTAAACCTTGCGGGAGCCGTTTTTGGTATTTATTCCGATAAAGCGTGTACGGACCTGATTACTCAAATGCCTGCAACTGATGCAAATGGTGCGTCCGAAGTAGAATTTGTGAAAACACAGGATACGGTATATCTGAAAGAAATTTCTGTGCCGCAGGGTTATAAACTGAATACCGCGTCTTTCAATGTGGCGTTGGTTCCGGGAAAAACAACGTCCGTAGCGGTTACTAACCAGGAGCAGAAAGGAAAGATCACTGTCCGCAAAAATGGCGAAGTCCTTACCGGCGTGACAGGAGAGGCAGGGAACCTGAGTTTTGTCTATGAAAATTCCGTTTATGCAGGGGCAAAATATACGGTATATGCGGCAGAAGATATTTACAGCCAGGACAAGACAACAAAGGTCCATAATGCAGGGGATGTGGTTGCACAGTTGGAAACCGGTGCGGATGGAAGCACCACAACGGCGGAACTGTATCTCGGAAAATATAAAGTTGTAGAAGAGGAAGCACCAAAGAATCTGGTAATCGGGAAAACAGAGGAAGAGCGTACACAGACCGTAACACTGGCTTATGCAGGACAGACGGTAGAGCTGGCAACAGGAGAAGTTTCATATACCAACGACAGGCCGGATGTTACCGTAAAAGTTGTGAAAAAATCTGCGAACGATGATGCAGCTTTGGAAGGTGCTGTATTTGGCCTGTATGCGGAAAGCGATATTACAGCCCATAATGGAAATGTTATCGTAGGAAAAGGAACGCTGATCGAGCAGGCCAGTTCGGATGCGGATGGCAATGCAGTATTCCATTCCGATATCCCGTTAGGATTCAAATATAGTGTGAAAGAGAGCCAGGCTCCGGATAAATATTATAAATCGGATGCTGTTTACACTTTCACATATGAATATAAGAATGACAGCACATATACTTATACCTTCGAGCATGAATTTAAGAATGAGGAAGTACGTGGAGAAATCCGTGTGAAGAAGATCGACAACGACTCTCTGGATTTTATTGCACAGGGAGATGCCAAAATGGTAGGAGCCAGATATGGGCTGTATGCTGCAGAGGATATCCAGCACCCGAACAAGAAGAGCGGAACTGTCCATAAAACCGGAGAGCTGGTTGCACAGGGACAGATTTCAAGCGAGGGTACTTTGGATTTTACCAACCTTTATCTTGGAAACTACATTGTCAAAGAAATTGAGCCGGCGGAAGGCTATCTTCTGGATGAAACGGAATACCCGGTTTCTGTTGCCTATGAAGGGCAGGAAGTAAAAATTGTCCATAGGGACATAACCGTAAGGGAAACAGTGAAGAAACAGGCGTTCCAGTTAATCAAAATTTCTGAGGATGGGGAGCAGACGGAAACGGACCTTGTAGAAGGGGCTGGATTTAAGGTATTTCTGATCAGCAGCCTTTCCGGTGTAAAAGAGGGGACGCTGAAACCTGCAAATGGAAGCACATTTACATCCAATGATTTTATCGGATACGATTATAGTAAGGAAGAAACGGCTTCCTACTATGTAAACGGAGAAAAAGTAAATGTACCGGAACTGTTCACAGACAATACCGGATACCTGAAGAGCCCGGAAATCCCTTATGGGGACTATGTAGTATTTGAATCTACAGTACCGGAAAATCTGAAGAATGTAAATCCGTTTATCGTCCACATTACGGAGGACAGCCGTGAACCGCAGGTATGGCGTGTGTTTGATGACCGTCCGTTACAGTTCTATTTTAAGATCGTGAAGAAAGATGCACAGACACAGGAAACCGTCCTGAATAACAGTGCTTCCTATAAGATTTACGATGTGGCAGCGGAAAAATATGTGGAAATGATCGTTCGGTATCCAAATAAAGAAACGGTTTCCGTCTTCCAGACAAATGAAGAGGGATATCTGGTTACACCTGAGCAGTTGAAATGCGGCACATACCGCATTGAAGAGGTACAGGCGCCGGATTCTTATGTGGTTGTGGGAAAAGAAAATTCTCTGGTTTCAGATGGTGTAAATGTACCGCTCAATGAAGTGGCAACAGGAGGTAAATACCAGGAAGCCGGAAAAGCTGCAATCACAATTATGGTAGATTCCAATACGGTTCACCAGGTAGAGGAAGAAACCGGAAAATTCATTGTAGTCATTGAACAGTACAATGATGAAGCTGTTGGAAGCCTTGTTATCAATAAACAGGCTGAGAAACTGAAAGATGCCGAAAAGGTAGAAAACAAGATCGTTAATAAAATGAAAAATGGCGTGGCAGCACTTGTAAATACGGTTTCGGGACTTTTTACTGGTGAAGATGCTATGGAAAAAACATCCGGATATGAATTTTCTTATGAAATGGGAAGTGTTGAAGGGGCGGAATTTGCCGTATATGCAAAGGAAACCATCTATACACCAGACGGACAGGTGGATGCAGAAGGAAACAGGATTGTGAAATACAATAAGAATGACCTGGTAGCGGCACTTGTTACGGATGCAGAGGGCAAAGCGGTTGTGAATAACCTTCCGATTGGGAAGTATGTTATTGAAGAGAAAAATGCAGGCGTGAACAATGTCCTTGATACTGTGGCAAGAGAATTTGAGATTAAATACAACGGACAGGAAATTGCGGTTGATTATGTCACAATGGACTGGGAAAATGCAAGGCAGCATATCACGATTGAGGTACTGAAAAAGGATGCGGTTACGGAAAAAGCTCTGGATGGTGTGGTTTTTGGACTCTATGCAGAGGAAGACATCAAAAATGCAGCCGGTAAAGTGGTAGTAGAGAAAGACGCGCTGATTGAAACAGGAACAACGGACAGTGAAGGAAAATTGAAATTCCAGGCAGATTTGCCCCATGGCAAATTCTATGTGAAAGAGCTGGAGAAAAAACCGGGATACCTGGACAATGAAGAAATTTACCATTTTGATGCAGGCTATACGGATTCATCAAAGGAAGTAATTGAACTTTCTTGTGAAATCCTGAACCAGCCTACTATCACAGAGTTTACAAAAACAGACCTTACCGGAGGACAGGAGATTGAGGGAGCAAAACTTCAAATCCTGAAGGATGGGGAAGTGATTGAAGAATGGGTATCAGAGAAAGAACCTCATACCGTATACGCATTGGAACCAGGAGAGTACATTCTGCATGAAGAACAGGCTCCAACGGATAAAGGCTATGTCCGTGCGGAGGATGTTGTTTTTGTTGTGGAAGAAACCGGGGAAGTGCAGAAAGTAGAAATGCAGGACGACCATACAAAAGTATCCATTTCCAAAACCGATATTACGGACGGAAAAGAGGTTGAGGGAGCGAAACTTCAGATCATTGACAAAGAGGGAAATGTGGTCGAAGAATGGATTTCCGGGGAAGAACATCTGATTGAATATATCCCGGTAGGGGAATACACCCTTCACGAAGAACAGGCCCCAACAGATAAGGGCTATGTCCGTGCAGAAGATGTTACCTTTGTGGTAGAAGAGACCGGAGAAATCCAGAAGGTGGAAATGCAGGATGACCATACGAAAGTATCCATTTCTAAGACCGATATTACGGACGGAAAAGAGGTTGAGGGAGCGAAGCTCCAGATCATTGACAAAGAGGGAAATGTGATTGAGGAATGGGTTTCCGGGGAAGAACATCTGATTGAGTACATTCCGGTAGGGGAATACACTCTTCACGAAGAGCAGGCCCCGACAGATAAGGGATATGTCCGCGCAGAGGATGTAACCTTTGTCGTGGAAGAAACCGGAGAAATCCAGAAGGTGGAAATGCAGGACGACCATACGAAGGTATCTGTTTCTAAGACTGATATTACAGATGGGGAAGAAATCCAGGGCGCGAAATTGCAGATCATCGACAAGGATGGAAAAGTGGTCGAAGAATGGATTACAGGAGAAGAACATTTGATTGAATATATCCCGGTAGGGGAATACACCCTTCACGAAGAAGCAGCCATTGATGGTTATGTAGTAGCCAGCGATGTGGAATTTACTGTTCTTGAGACCGGGGAAATTCAGAAAGTGGAAATGAAAGATGAACGCGCAATGGGTGTTCTGAAAATCCAGAAGACGGATGCTGAAACGAAGAATCCATTGGAAGGTGTTGAATTTACCCTGTTTGAAAAAGAATCCGGAAAAGAGGTTGCAAAACTTGTGATGGATAAAGACGGAAAAGCAGAATCCGAAAAACTTCCGATTGGTGTGTATGAGAATGGCAAGATGAAAGAGAAAATGGTTTATGTCCTGAAAGAGACAAAAGTTCTGGAAGGGTATGAGAAACCAGAGGAAGAATGGGAAGTTGTCTTTGAGTATAAAGATGATAAGACACCGGTAATCGAAGTTCTGAAAGAAATCCAGAATAAAAAACCGGCAGCTCCCGGAACACCTGCCGATGCGCCAAAAACAGGGGATGACACAAACTGGATGCTGCCGCTTTTGGGAGTCCTTGCAGGCGGTATCTGCGTAGTCTATGCGGTTTCCCGTAAGAGAAAACTGAAAAAGAATACTGCAAAGAAAGCGTAAAGAAACAAATAAGAAAGAGTTGGGGAGGGGCTGCTTTTGGCGGTCCCTTTTTGACTAAGGGAAATATCAAAAGGCAGCTTTAGGGCTGCCTTTTTCAAGAGAGAGGGCAGCCTGTAATAAAGCGGAGTGGTGTAAAAGAACATATCTGGATGCTTTGCCAGAAGAACACAGGGCGGTACTGTGCTCCGCAATTCAGGAAAAGGTGGTGGTTGTCTTAATGGTTACATTGTATTGATGAAACGGAAGCTATGAAAAGATATGCGAAAAGGAGGGCAAACAGGATGTTTAAGGATGGCAATGCAAGAGAGAGGTAGGGCATGAACCGGGAGAAACATATTATTTGGAGCGACCTAAATCTGGATTTTGATGATTGGAAAGAAGATCTGGCGGCAGATTTTCCGGAAAAATCGGAAGAAGAGCTGGTTGGTCTTATGTATGAAATTAACGGGGAATATCTGGAAGATGAGAGATTGAACCTGGATATCCAGTTACCGACTCCAATTCTGGTATGTGCAGATTTAGGAAGATGGGATGGCAGGGCAACCGGTTATAAAATGATCGAGAGTGGGAATATTCGGGATTGCCTGCAAAGTACCTGCGATTATAATGAATGGTTTATTGACAAAATGGGCGATTTACGCTGTACGGCAGTCCACCATGACGGAGTAAACCACTACCTGTATCGGGCAATCAAAGAAAATGTAAAAGATTCACAGGTGGAGAAACTGCAAAATAAATTATATGATGGCACATTTACACGTGCGGACATTACCAGAATAACACGGAGGCTTGGGGATGAGATTGCCATGGTATATGGTTTCAGCATACCGCGCATGAACCAGCGGGCCATGAGCAGGTAATCAGAAACGGCCTGTTCTGCACAGGGGATTTTGGGAAACCCTTAAAAACGGTAGGAGGGTATATGGACTTAGTAAACCGGATTACGGTAAAAAAAGACGGGGTATATTTATCGTCACGGGATAGCGAAGAAAAACAGCAATATCGTTCCCATATCAGCGAAAGCCTTACGAAAGTATTTATGGAAGGCGGGCAGCGGGCATTAGACCAGAAGATTTTTGAAATGCTGGATTGTATGGAGATTGAGACAAGGGGAAACCATGCAAGCGTCCGCAGGTATGAAGATACATTCAGCAGCCCGGAGGGACAGGATATTTTGGATGATTGCAGGGTTAAGCGGGAGGCATGTTTTGACCAATTAAGTGAAGAAACGAAGAGACAGCGCAACTTAGGACGTGTAACACCGGAATTGGAAAAATATTATGCAGAACTTGATAAATTCCACCAGATTATGTACCGGCAGCTTTCTGAAATATGCCCGGCTGTCAAGCAAAAAGAGAGAGGGGAAAAACTAAGGGGAACATAGCGGGAAGAAAGGAATAGCTGTTTATGGGATTTGAATTAATCAACCGTATTACGGTAAAAAAAGATGGTGTTTATCTGTCAACACACAGCAGCAATGATTCATCACCGTATTATTCACACCGGATAGGCTTTCTGTCGGATGCTTATGCAGAAGGCGGCCAAAAAGAGTTGGATAAGAAAATTTTTGAGCTGCTTAATACCAATGCACAGTTAAGGGGAAAGCATGAGAGTATTCTGCGCTATCAGGAAGTTTGGGATGGGAGCGAAGGCTTGGAAATCCGAAATGACTGCCGCGATAAGATCGAGGAAAGATATTTGGAACTGGACAGCGAAGAACGGAGGAAGCTTTATCTTGATAACAGCAGCCAGGGTATCCAGGCTTTTTTGAAATACAAACAGGAAATGCAGGAGGTCATGTTCCGTCAGTTGGCAGAATTGTGTCCGCCAGCCAGGGAAAAGAAAATGGACAGGATGCAGAAAAGAAAATAATAAAACAAGAAAGGGGCTGCGGATACAGCCTCTTTTTCAAAGGCAGGTGAGAAAATGGATACCGAGAAAAAAGAAATACGCTTCATAGACAGCATGTACCGGGAGCTGTTCCAGATTCAGGACGGTGATTCCATAGAAATCTCCTATCCAAATGGAGATAAGGTGGAGCGTAAATGTACCTTTTTGGATGAATACCATACCAGGGTTGGGATGATGGTATTCCATATTTGTGAATTTGCAGAGCGCATGGAAGGAATCGGGGCTACCTACAAACCGGTAAAGGAACATGTTTTAAAAAGCCCGGAACAGGCTCAGCCTGATAGAGACCGGGCTGTACCGGACGGACCACATGGGAGGGGACGGTAGGATATAAGTACGGAACATGGAAAAATGGCCACGTCAGGGACAAACCGCATGGAGACAGCAGTAGTGAGGAGGCGGTTATTTGAGTATTGAGCAGATTACTACAGAAGACCTTCGCAAGATGAAGGGAAAAGACGGACTGATCCTGCAGGGATGCGGCGGCGATCTACGGGAATGGCAGAGAGGGATCAATAAAATGCTGACAGAAGCGGGGATTCTGCTTGAGGGGACAAACTTTGACCATATTTTTACGTTTGAGCATGATGGAGTGACCTGTCTGCTCTTTCCTTTTGAAGAGGAAGTGAAACTGTCTATAGGGCGTTTGGCGGTATGGAGGATTCAGACCCATGATACCTTTTACGGGAAATGGCTGTCTGATTTTGTACCAAACTACCTGGGCGGTTTTATAAGGGAACAGGCACCGGAAAAACCGGACTGTGCCCTGATCGGCCGGAATGGGAATATTTTTAACTTGCTGGGGATTGCTTCCCGTACCCTGCGTGAACATGGACAGGGAGATCTGGCAGAAGAAATGAAGAAACGGATTCTTGGCTCCGGCAGTTATGAAGAAGCGCTGAATATCATGGGCGAGTATGTCAATATAACAGATTCCCGGACAGAGAAAGACCATTCGCAGCCCTCTCACCGGAGCAGGAGGTAACATATGGGACCATTGTGCAGGGAATGAGTAGAAAATAGATGAAACACGATAGGAGGCCACTGTAGTGAAGACAGAAGAAAGGGAAGTTGCAGATTTAAGAACTTACGAACAGATCAGGAAGGAAACGGAAATCCCAAAAGATGCGGAAAAAATGGTGCGGCAGCTTTTGTACGTTGACTTGTTTCCATATGATACGGTCAAAGAAATCCTGAAAGCCAGTGAAAATGTCTCCGATGTTTCTGTGCTTGCAAGTGCAGTAACCAGAGGGAAATCCGTTAAATTTATGAAAGGTTATTTGGTGCATGGGGAACCGCACCTCTCACTGAGCTATCTTGATGCCCTGGATAACAGGGTGCCTAAGACGATCGTTGACAAAATGAGGGAGTGCGGGTTTACAGCGGCGGAAGTCTTGCGTATTTCTGAAGCATACCGGAGCGGCATAAAAAGAAATGAGCTGATGCTGTGTATCCAAAAGGGCATGGATGCAGACCAGATCGGGGTTATCATCAGGCACCTAAAACAAAAAGGGGGATATGAAAAGGCAAGAGTGATTGCCAGGCCGGAACTGGACAGCTACCAGATGAGTACGATGGAACGGCTATTTATGCGTGGGCTTACGCCACGGGAGGCAGAGACATTTATCGACCCCACATTAAATTGTAGGGAGCTGCTGCGCCGTGGGATGAAAATTTTGGAACAGAAGAGAGCGGGTGACGGAACTGAAAGTGGGGATTATTGATGCGGACCTGTTGTACCGCTCCCGGCACCGTTTTCCCAATCTGGCCTGTATGAAGATCTCCGGTTTCCATAAGGAAAGGGGAGATGAGACAGAGCTTGTGACAGATTATGGGAAGACAGGGGGATATGACAAAATATACTTATCGAAAGTGTTTACGGACACGTATGTGCCGGGGGAAATACTGGAAATGGAAAATCTGACATATGGGGGTACCGGCTTTTATTATGATAACGCTCCTCCGCTGCCGGAAGAAATAGAACACCATATGCCTGATTACGGATTGTACCGGGAATATGTGGAGAAGAATATGCAGCCGGGAAAAAGCAGGGCCTATAAATTCTATACGGATTACTCCATTGGTTTTTTATCAAGGGGATGCTTTCGGAGATGCGCGTTTTGCGTGAACCGGAACAGCCTGAAATCCGAAGCGGCCAGCCCCTTAGAAGAATTTATGGATAGGGACAGAAAGAAACTTTGTTTTCTTGATGATAATTTTCTGGCCTGCCGTGACTGGGAGCCGATCTTAGATAAGGTCCTGGAATCCGGGAAACGTTTTCAGTTCCGGCAGGGGCTTGATCTGAGGATTATGCAGAAGCGGCAGATGGAAAAACTGTTTTCAGGGAAATTAGATGGCAACGTCATTTTTGCATTTGATGATATCCGGGACAGGGACATCATAGTAAGGAAACTGGAACTGCTTTATGAAACCGTACCCACTTACCATAAGGAATTAAAGCTGTATGTGCTGTGCGGTTTTGACAGAAGCGGCCAGTGGAAACCGGATTTTTGGGTGCAGGATATCCGCGATACTTTGGAACGTGTGCGGATACTCATGCGGTATGGCTGCCTTGCCTATATCATGCGCTACGAAAAATGCTGGAAATCCCCTTACAAGGGAATGTATATCACGATCAGCCGGTGGTGTAACCAGCCGGCACAATATGCAAAGAAGAGCCTGCGGCAATTCTGCATGGAGCAGGGGGAGCAATATGCAAGCAACCGTTATCTGACAGAGTTTGAAAAAGCATATCCTGAATTATCTGAGTATTTTGATATGAAGTATGGGGAGGAACTGGGGCGTTTTTAGCCAGTACATCACAATAACAAGAGAGAAAAGAACGGACAGGATATTTTAGGAGAGGAGGTTCCTATGGGCAGATTCACGGATGAAGAACTGAGGATTGCAAAATCAGTAGACCTCGTAGATCTGGCAGGCAATGTGGGTATTCCCCTGAAACGGGTGGGAAATTATTTCAGTATAGACGGTATGGATTCCACAATGATTTTTGACAGGGCAACATGGTGCCGGTTCAGCCGGGGAGTAGGAGGCAGTACGATTGATTTCCTGATGTATTTCAAAGATATGGAATATAAGGAGGCGGTTTCTTATCTTTTGGATTATGCAGGATACGTCAAACTGGATGCCCCAATCCCTCCATCTGTGGAAAAGGGAAAATGGAAGGCACCGGAGAATAAGCCAAAAGAGAAAGAAAAAGTACCTTTCATCCTGCCGGAAAGGTCAAAGAACTGCAAGGGCCTGTATGCCTACCTGATGAAGCGCAGGAAACTATCACAGGGTATTGTCAGCTATTGGTTAAAGAAAGATTTGATGTATGAAAGCAATCCCTACCATAATATCGTATTCCTTGGGAAAGATGCGAAAGGCGAAGTCAAATTTGCAAGCCAGAGGGGAATCCGGGATATGTATGGGAAACCATTCAAAGGGGACGTTCCGGGAAATGACAAACGGTATGGGGTAAACATGATAAATCCGGATAGTGAAGAAATTAATGTATTTGAAGCGGCGATTGATGCCATGTCGGATATGGATTTCAGGCAGGACTATGAAACCAGTATCCTTGCACTTGGAATGGTATCAGATGGGCCGCTTCAAACAATTTTAGAGGAACATAAGCATATCAAGTGCATGAACCTATGTCTGGATAATGACGTGCCGGGAAGATTGGCGGCAAAAAAGCTGGCAAGAAAATATGTACTGGATGGATATGAAGTGTTTTTGCGGCTGCCGCCTTTGGGAAAGGATTACAATTTCTTCCTGCAATGTGAACGGGAAAACCGTGAGCTTTATAAGCGGTTGGACCATTCAGGCAGGAAACGTATAAGCACTCTGAGGGAGCCTGAACGTGCGGAGAGAACAAAAAGCAATACGTTTCCGCTAGAGGGCCGGGATTCCGGGAAAATACCGGCATTTACAGACAGGGGGTATGCGGCATCAAAAAGGGCTGTATCAGCAAGATAAATATGGAGGACCGAGGCAATGGAAAATATATCTTTACAACAATATTACAGACAGCAGATGGAAGAAAAGCAGAGGGAGGACGAATATTCCTGCCTGTTGGAAGATACGGCCAGAAATGTCCGGCAGTTAAAATTGCAGGGAAAGAGCAGGCTTGCTTATTTGAAAAGCGTTTACCGGGAGAACAGGCGGAGTATCTGTCGGTATGCAGCGGAGCAGAACTTCCTTTCGGCGGTCCTCTCGGATGTAAGGAAAAAATGAAGGCATGAAAGAAGAGAAAAAAATGACGCAGGCGGGGCTGGAGATCAGGCCGGTCACGCTGCGTCAGGCAAAAGAGTTCGTAGCACAGAATCACCGCCATCATTTACCGCCACAGGGACATAAATTCTCAATCGGCCTGTATGCAGGGGACCGGATGGTTGGCTGTGCGATATGCGGCAGGCCGGTAAGCAGATATTTGGACAATAACGAAACCTGCGAGATTACCCGGCTGTGTACAGATGGGACGGAAAATGCCTGTTCCATGCTTTATGGCGCCTGCTGTCGTATTGCAAGGGAGATGGGGTATAAAAGGATGATTACCTATACTCTGGCCAGTGAAAATGGTGCGAGCCTGAGGGCGGGCGGTTTCCAATGTGAAGGTATTGCCGGCGGGGAAATGTGGACAGGGACCAGGAAAAAGGACAATGGCGTTCCAAAAGAGAAAAAATATCGTTGGTCCCGGATTTTAAGAAAATAGGAGGGGTATATGGATTTTAACCAGTTTAGAAAAGAGTTGGAAGAAAAAATGATAGAGAAAACAAAAGATATGCCCGGGTCAATACAATTTCAAATGGTGCAGAAAAATGGCGGGCCAAAGCATGGGATTATATTTACGCCGGAGGGCAGCTCCGTAGGAATGACCATGTATGCAGAAGATGGTTTTAAGCATTATCAGGAAGGGAATTCCATTGATAAAATTGCAGAAGATATGGCGGCATCTATGGCAGCCCATTCAAATGATTTATCAGAGTGGAGCAATGTAGAGGAATTATTTGTCCCGGAGAATATTTTCCCGGTATTAGTGCCGGCAAAAGGGAATGAGGGGCTGCTGGAAGAAATCCCGCATATCCCGTTTGAAAACCTGCAGGTCATATTTAAGTTTGACCTTCAAAGTTTTGTGGGGGGGGGTACAGCGAATGTAACAAATCATTACATGAAAAAGCAGGGTTGGGATGAGCAGAGATTAATGGAAATTGCAATGACTAACCCTATTTATAGGAACCAGATTAAAATTACGCCGATGGAACATCTCTTATTCGGCCCGCCAGATGGGGCAGCCATGGATGACCTGAGCAATATAAGAGAATATGAGGCTCCGATGGTCATCGTTTCAAATGCTGCCAGGTCTTACGGGGCTTCCGCTATCCTGGACCAGGAGGCCATGGGGAGGATATCCGATGCCTTCCAGGAAGATTTCTATATCATTCCGTCCAGCGTCCATGAATGCATTGCTGTACCAAAGAGCGAGCAGCCTTTGGAGGAATTGCAGGCTATGGTACAGGAAGTGAACCGGATGGCAGTAGCGCCGGAAGCTTGGCTGTCTGATGATGTGTACCAGTTTGACAGTTCTGCCAGAAAGATCACAATGGCGGGCATAGAACGTGACCGGGATGAAAGGCAGACACAGAGACAGGATGGGCCTAAACGATAATGGCCCTGCGGCAAAAAAGGATTTCCGGCATCTGTGACATCGTGCAGCGGTTATGGGAAAGGAGCAGGAAAGAATATGGAATGGACAGGATGGCTGACAGATTATTACCATAGGCATACAGAAGAATATTTTAGGAACGCCCTGAAAGAGAATGGATTGCCGGGGGATATGATTACTGAAAAAACAATAATAGGAGAGATGGAATATACCCAGTACCGGTATGTATGTGGAGAAGAAGGGATTTTGACAGGGGGAATCTGTTTTGAGGACCTGAAGAAACTCTGTGAGTCCACGGAGGAGGATGTGGAGCCGGAAGAACTTGTCAATGTATTATGCGGGGCATGGGTGGATGAGTACCATTTTATGGAAGAGAACAGGGAAAGGCTGTTCCAAAAGGATATTGCCAAATACCTGTTTCCTGTAATGATGAACACGAAGCTAAATGAAAATCTGCTTCACGAGATGCCGCATGTGAAGAAAGGGGAATATTCAGTAGCGCTTCGTTTAGGGATTCCAGTAGAGGGAGAGAAAGGAATGACCATCCATGTATCCAATAAAATGCTGGAGTCATGGGGAATCGGGCTGGATGAAGCAATGGAGATGGCAGTCCATAACCAATGGTTTGTGGAACAGTGTACTGTTATCAGTGATTCAGAACTGGTCCAGAAGATGAACCAACAGGCGGTAAAGGAGTTTGGTGGGATTTTCCAGTTCGTTGAGCCGGAGGAAGAGACGGGATTTATGATTTATGGCAGATATGTTCCCTGTGCTGCCATTTTATTAAATGAAGAATTTGCAGAGGAAATACATAAGAAAATGGGCGGGGATTTTTTAGTGGCTTTTTTTGGAACGGGAGAAGTACAGATATGCCGGGACGAAGGGAATATTGAAGACCTGCAGATCGACCTTGAGGTAAAGAATGAGCTTTATGGATTTTCATGGAATATGGTTTCAGACCAGATATTCCGCTATACAAAAGAGAGAGGGCTTGAGCCGGCCTCTGGCATGGAAAAGGAAAAACAGCGCGTTGGGGAACCGGCGCTTAAAAGGTAATCCTGTTATGGACCGTCAGCATAACAACGATGTTTTGAGGAGGTAGGAAAATGATATGGAATGATGCGGAATACAATTATCATCATAAAAAAATGCCGGAGTATTTGAAGCAGGCTATGTTAGAAACCGGGTTATCAGGGAATATCAGGGTGGAGAAGGTTATAAAAGGGACAGAAGAATTGTCCTTATACCGATGTATCTGCCAGGACGAAGGGATTTTATTGCAGGGTTTTTATTATGAGGATTTCGTGAAGATTTGTTCAACGCCAAAAGAGGATATTGACCTGTATGAGGTGATAAAGGAAATATGTGAGGAGTGGGCAGACAACTACCGTTTTATGACAGATAACCGGGAAAGACTGTCCAAAAGAGAGATCACGGAATATCTTTTCCCTGTATTGATGGATACGAAAATAAGCGGGACCCTGATGGATGAGATACCACATATAGAAAGATGTGGTTTCCCTGTGGGATTCCATTTATGGATTCCTGATGGGGAAGATGGGGCAAGGGATATTCTGGTTTCTAATCAAATGCAGAAACAATGGGGGCTGGAAACGGAAACGCTTCTGGAGATAGCGGTCCATAATCCACATTTTTTAAACCAATGTACCGTTTTCAGCATTAATGACCTCATGCGGGAGATGAACCAACAGGCGGATGATGAGGATTGGGGAGGTATATTCCTGCTTGCAGATGAGGAAACGGACATAAAGCAGTATTTTGTACGCGGGGAAATGTTCCCGGGGGCTGCTTCCATTCTGAATAAAGAGTTTGCGGAAGAGTTGTACAGGAAGATGGGGGAAGACTTCCTGGTTGTTTTTGGTGCAGAAGGGGAAATACAGATACATGAAAAGGATTCGGATGTTGAAGATCTGCAGATCGAGCGTGAAATGCAAAACGCCCGGTTCGGGCTGTCAAAGGACTGGGTTTCAGATGAGGTATTCCGGTATACGAAAGAGCATGGGCTTGAACTGGCCTGCTGTATAGACGAGATGGAAAGAGAAGTGCCAAAACCTGTGAAACCTGCTTTCCGGCGTTGAAACGCCTGGAAAGGTGGATGTGAAACGGTATTGTGGTTTTGCAGGAAAGGGGGTGGTATATACCAACAGTATTGTAAGAAAAACACAGGTTATATTCATATGTGTACGGGAGGTGGTTTCGATCTTTAAATAATGTGGACTGGCTGAAAATATTTCATTGTAGCTATGGATTCCGGAAGTTTTTTGCATTGGAAAATAAAAAAATGAAGCGAATCTATAAAAAAGAATAGGAGGAAATTAAGTGAGTAATCCTAGGTAAAATGTGTAGCTACACCTCATGAAAATGGGGAATGAAATATAGTTTGGTGAATTTTTGTGAATTTGATAAGTATGCAATAAAGAGTTACTGTGCAATCCATGGCACAGATGAAACGTTGAATCTGGGAGATATTACAAAGGTCGATGAGACCACAATTCCCCCATTTAACATGATCTGCGGCGGTTCGCCCTGCCAGGATTTTTCTACCGCCGGCGTTCGTAAAGGGGCCGTTTGGACCTGTAAGAAATGTGGGCATCAATACAATCCGCTGCAGGTGCATTACAAAAAGCGTGACCGGTGTGAAGTATGCGGTTCTGGCGATATTGATAAAACACGTTCTTCCCTGTTGGCAGAGTGGCTGCGGATTATCCGTGGGACAAAACCGACCTTTGGGATCTATGAAAATGTGAAGAATATCGTGGGAAAACAGTTTAAGGCTACCTTTGACCTGTTTGAAGCAGAGCTTCACGAATATGGATATAATACCTACTGGGCTGTGCTGAACGCAAAACGGTATGGTATTCCGCAAAGCCGGGAACGGGTTTATCTTATCCTGATCCGCAAAGAGGCTGACAATGGGAAATTCCGTTTCCCGGAGCCATTGGACACGTATGTGTGCATGAATGACATCCTGGAAGACGAGGTGGACGAGAAATATTATCTGCGTCAGGAGAAAGTAAAAAAACTGATCGAGGATATGGAGGGGCGTAAGGCGCTCCTTTTTGAACCGGATGAAGAAGCTTTGAAAAAATGGAGAGGAAACTGTATCCGGAAAGTGGGACAGTTGAATGAACCAGGAGGGTTTGAACAGACCGGGCGTGTTTATTCTACGGAAGGATGCTGCCCTGCGCTGATGGCAAATTCAGGCGGTTCCCATCAGCCGAAGATCATTCAGGTTGGAAGAACACACAAAGGGCAATCAGGTGTTGTCTATTCCCCTATGGGAATCTGCGGCACTGAAACAACGGGCAATACAGCCATGATCGTTGAAAAATCAATGGAGGCCATCCGGGGGAGATACCAGGAGGATGGAACCAAAAAACAGGAAATAAGCAAGGATTCTTTACAGAGCAGCCATACACTTATTTCTGTTCCAAAGGAAAATATTGTTTTAGTACGGCAAAGCTCTAAGAAGGGCTATGAGGAATGTAAACACATGGGACTTGCAAACCTTTCCTATCCCAAAACATTGAAATGCGGACGGGTGTTGGAACACGGGGATGTAAGCCCGACAATCACAACGACTTCCGGTGTATGCCGGTTGGAATCATTGATCAGAATCCGGCGTCTGACACCTTTGGAATCGTTCAGGCTTATGGGGTTTTCTGATGAGGATTTCCGGAGGGCAAAAGAGGCGGGAGTCAGTGACAGCCAGTTATACAAACAGGCAGGAAATTCGATTGTCGTGGTTGTCCTGTTTTATATTTTTCTGGAATTGTATCAGGCTATGCCCTACCTGTTTGATGACGTAAGGCTGTCATCGTTTTTCAGCGGGATTGGCGCTTTTGAAAAAGCATTGCAGCAGTTGGAAAAATACGTGAATCAATAGATAGATGAACCGGAATCTTGAAATGTGATGCAGTCCGGTGGGATTCACCTTAATACAATCGGTTGGAGAAGAAAAGAGAGATGGAAGTAGCTGTTTTAGCTGCTTTTTTTATTTGCATAAAGAGAAAAGGCTGGTAACAGGCATCTCCTGTTATCAGCCAGTTACAGGCAGGACAATTCTTTTTGCGGCATAGGCAAAAAGGGATTGTACAGAAAGGAGGCTTATGATGTGACCATATATGGAATGTTGCCCGTATCAAACTTTAAAAGTATAATGATTCCGTAAAGGGATTTTTAGGAAAGGCGGGATTACCAATGAAAAGCGAGGATTTGCAGAAAATGGCATATCTGTATTTTTGCGGCGAAAAGGACAGGGAGCTGCTTTGGGGGAAAAGGGAAATGAAGTATTACGATTTCCGCAGGCTGTTATTCCTGATTAACCATATCAAGTTTTGGGATTACGGTGCTTCTTTTTGGAACCGGTTTAGCGGGAAGTTCTTAAAAAACATAAAAGCACTGGAAGCGGTTTACAATGAAGAAAGTGAAAACGGCGTTTTTTACCAGGATATCGAGTTTAGCCTTTTGGAAGAGGACAACTGGATTGAGGATTTTATCAGGAATGCCCCGGAGGATGTCCGGGAATGGCTCAAAGTGTATGTGAGGAATCTGGACCCGGAACGGGAAGAGCTGGTGGATATGCTCAAATGTGGAATGGAATTGGAAAATGCCTGATAGCAGAAATGACCGTTTGGCAGCAAGCATGGAAAAGCACAGAAGCAAAGTGATAGCAGGTGTGGAAAACTGATACCAGTTTTTCCATTTCCGGCATGAAAAACTGCTATCGGGAGAAAGAAATTGATAGCAGAATTTTATAACCGGTGGCAGGAACAGATAGCAGATGCGTGATTTTGCTATCTGTTTTCTATTTATACTAAGCAGGTACTGCTATCATATGTGTGCTACTGCTATCAGTAGCCTACAGGGGTTTTAGGGGATGCTCCCCTAACAAGATGGATTTTGTACGGCAAAATCCGTATCTTGCAGAGGACTGGCAAGCCAGTCCGGACAGGATTTTCCGTGTCTGACAGCAGAAAACGGAATCTGCAGGCAGGGTACCAGGAATCCTGCGGCTTATGTTCCGCGAGCTGTACAGTGAGGACAGAAAGAAATTTAAGGAAGCAAGGAGGGAAAGACGATAGATGCAAATAAAGAGATAACAAACCATTCTGTAAAATCGGCAGGAACTACACCGATAGCGGCTTTCTACCAGACATGTACCAGTTATCTGGAAAGGAAAGTGACCGGTGGATATCGGTTCTGTATTACGCTGACGCATCCAATAGAGGGGAAAAAACCGGAAATCCTTACGATAGTGGAGACCGGAGAAAGAAAAATGCTGTATTTCCGTCAGGGCATGGGCACTGTATTTTCCATGGAAACGGACAGGGAGCAGCTATGCATGGATGTGTTTGTATACCTGCAGAATGGTTTTGAGATCCAGTATATGTCAGAGGAATGCTGCGCCCGTCTGTGGGAGGAGATCGTGGGAGGATTCACAAAAAAATACCGGGAGCTGCAGGCAGGGGAGCAGTTGTTTTTAACCTATTGTTCAGACTATGGGTATTCCCTGGAATTTCTGCAGGAAAGTGTAGACGGGCAGGTGCCGGATGCCATGCAGAAATGGGCAGGAAGGCATGAGATAGGGAACAGGCCGGAAAGCACGCCCCAGATACCGGAATGGATGGGACTGGGAACAGGCTTCACGGATGGGGTATACCCGGATGACCTGCCGGAAGCAGAAACAAGGCCGGTGGCAAAGTTTATCCGTGAGTGCCATGTACAGTTGTATGTAAGACGTTGGGAGGAATTTGAATATATTTTCGTCATGACAAAGCAGGGGGGAGACGGGAAGGTGGATGTACAGGCGGCCATCAGTGACGGGGAGGAACTTGCATTTTTTAAAAAAGGAAGGCCGCCAGAAAACATTCCGCAACAAGGCGTGCCGCTCAGCTTCTTTTTCCTGAGATACCTGAAAGCCGGTTATCATATCGTATATATGTCCGCTGCGGCGCATGGTACGGTATGGAAGGAACTGGCAAAGGGGAGGCCGGAATATCTGCGTCCATACGGGGTACAGATACGGGACTATGCAGGATACTGCAGGAAGCATGGGATCACAAAAAACCGCCTTTCAAGGAAACTTGGGAAGGAAGTAACCGATTTTATGGGAATGTACAGTCTGGAAGGCGGGAAGAATGAAAGAATGACGCTTCCTTTACAGCAGCCGTGTTAGTTTGGATGGGATGAATGCAGGCTATTGTCAGGAGGATGGGATAACGTGTGGTCTGCTGACGGGAAAATGAGTATGGATGATTTTATGGACAGATGGCCGCAGCAGATAGAAAAAAAGCTGCCGGAGGTATTTGGAAAACCAGGGAGAGGCTGATAAGGAGGTGGAACATACTATGGTTTATGAGCAGGCAAAGGTAAATGAACTTGCAAAGAAGATCAAAGCATTTATGAGGGAAAACCATATGGTATCCGGTTATTTGGAACGTGTCCAGGGTGACCTGGCGGCAGGTATGCCTATCCCGGATATAGAAACAGCGGTAGATAATGGCAGGTTACGGTTCATGTTGGATTGTTACCTGTGCCATATGGTTTCTAAAATGCAGGAATCTGAACAGAAAAAGTACGGAAGGAAACTGATAGATGAGCTTGAGAAAATAGAAATTGTCCCAAAGAAAAAGACAGGAACGGGGATGAAACAGGTCGTTTGGGAGGTTGCAGAGCTGCTAAAAGAACTGGACGGCTTTAAATATGCGGAATATATGGAGGTAGGGGATATGGAGACGGATACTGTGCGCCGCATTTATACAGATCTGATGGTCCCGGAAAAACGTCTGGCACTGTCCAATTACCTCCAATCCTTTTCCGGTTCGGTGCAGGGAGAGAGAATCAGTGAGGTGGTGGCTTTTTTGCAGGAAGCAGGAAAAGCACGTGAAGCGGAAAAAAACGTAAGAAAAGGCAGATGAATTTCTGTGGATAATGCAATCGTGGCAGTAAAGGGTCCGGTTTGTGCGGACAGTATGATAAAAACACAAAAATAAAGATTGCCAGAAATAATTTATTCTGCAAAATGGTGTATTTTTTCACAATCTACAGATACTAACCGAAAAAAAGAGGTGACAGGAATGGCAGTAGCACACAAAGGCAGTATCTCTATGTCGCTGGTATTGATCCCGGTAGGGCTTCATAAGACAACCGTGGATAATGATATCCACTTTAACCAGCTCGACAAGGAAAGCGGTGCGCGGATAAAATACAAAAAATACTGTTCGCACTGCGGCAGGGAAGTGACCGCCCAGGATATCGTGAAAGGATATGAGTATGAGAAGGGAAAATATGTTACCATGACGGAAGAGGAACTGGACCGGCTGAAAACAAATAAGGACCGGACAATCCATATCGTACAGTGTTCTAAAATGAGCGAGATCAATATGATCTATTACGAAAAGGATTATTATGCAGTACCGGAAAAGGGGGCAGAAAAAGCGTTTGAGCTGTTGCGCCAGACGCTGCTTTCCATGAAAATGGTCGGGATTGCGAAAACTGTCATCGGGCAGACCGAGAAAACGATTGTCCTGTATCCTTTGAAAGACGGGCTGATCGCTAAAACCCTGTATTACTATGATGAGATTGCAGAGATTCCCCGGAAAGTCCCCAAAATGCAGCTTGATAAGAAAGAACTGGATATGGCAAAAATGCTCATACAGACGATGGCAAAACCTTTTGTTGCGGAAGAGTTCCATGATGAGTACCAGGAACGGCTGCGGAATGCAATCATGCAGAAGATCAAGGGAAATGATGTCCTTATGGTTGAACAGGGGGCGGCAAATAACGTGATCGACCTCATGGAAGCGTTAAAAGGAAGCCTTGAGCTGATGAACCGGGAAGAACCTGTGAAGCGGGAAGGGAAAATATCGTGAACCTGTTTGAAGCAAGGCGTGCGGAAGCGATGCTGATCAAAGAGATGTGTCCTGCATTTGATTCGCCGGATTGGATTTATGAATTAAAACTGGATGGGTTCCGGTGCCTTGCCTACCTTTGCAAAGGGGAGACTGACCTGCGTAACAAACGCAATGTAAGGGTTTTGGGGAAGTTTCCGGAACTCCGTAATATTTGGAACTATGTTTCAGACCGGTGTATCCTGGATGGGGAAGTGGTCGTGATGAAAAATGGCGTACCGGATTTTTATGAATTACAACGCCGGACGCTCTTGACAGACCCGTTTAAGATCAGGCTTGCATCGGAACGGTTCCCGGCATCCTTTGTGGCTTATGACTGCTTATACTGCCGGGAAGAGGAGCTGCTTGATATGCCCCTTATGAAAAGGAAGGAAAAACTGTCCGCTCTATTTTCCAGGGAGACACCCGGTTTTGCTTTTTCAAGATTTATTGAAGAAAAAGGAAAGTCCCTGTACCGGCTGTGTGAAGAGCAGAAACTGGAGGGTGTTGTTGCAAAAAGGAAAAACAGCATTTACCGTATGGGTGCGAGGACAAAAGACTGGGTAAAAATAAAACGGATGGCAGATGATGATTTTATCATTGCAGGGTATATCCCCAAAGGGGCAAACCACTTTAGCCTGATCCTGGCTAAATACAGGATGGAAACTCTGGTATATAAAGGGAGTATAAGCAGCGGTGTAACAAAGGAAACCATCTCCTATCTACTTCCGGCAGGGAATACCGTGCTTTCACTGGTACCTGCGGCGGAAAACCGGGGAATCATATGGGTAAAGCCGGAAAAGGTGTGCCGGGTGGAATATATGCCAAATACCAAAAATGCCCTCCGTCAGCCGGTATTCCGTGGGTACAGGGATGATGTGATGCCGTGGGAAGTAAGGGATGTAACTGAATAAATCGATAACAACCGAAAGGTGGGAATTTTGCAGAAATGCCGGGTTCCTGCCTTTTCATTTTGGGAGGATGACAGATTGAGATATGAAGAGAAAGATTTTGAACAGTTAAAAAAGAAAACGGGGGAATTCCTGGAAAATGGGGCGTTGGGAAACATCCGGCCCTATTGGGAGATGCGCTGGCCCTACAGCCAGAAACCGGAAAATTACTTAAATGGGCTTGCAAAAGCTGATGTAAGGAAAGGATTGATCTCTCTCCTGTATAACATGTCCCATGGGAGAGGGATGGAAAAGACCAGGGCTGCGGAGCAGATCATCGGGGAACTGTGGGAATATGGCAGGCCGGATAAAGCGCAGGACCGTGATATGCTGCAATCCCTGGTATGGGACACCTGTATGCTGTTAAAAAACACATGCTATTGGGATTGGGAAGAAATGCGGGAGATCGGAGAGTCCGATACGGATATTGTCCGTAAGATGTATGGCAAGCTGCGTACTCTGGAAGGACGGGAACAGCAGTCGGACATTTTTGCCGGATATCTGGAAACATATGATCTTCCTGTGAAAACACAGGCTGAAATGGAACAACTGGAAACCCGGCTGCTGAATTACCCATCCCCGGACAAGGAGGAAGACCGGTCCATAAAAAACAGTTATCAGTTACGGGATTGTGTGCAGTGGATTCAGGAATTATCAGCCGCATGGTTTACCCTGCCTTCAAAAGCATACCGGAACCTTAACCGGACGGGAGTATGGAGGGATTATGTAGTACCCCAAATTCCCCGGTATCAAACGATGTCCTGCTATGAAGTGGTTTCCGATATCATAAGCCATGTAAAGGGGCTTGGGGATGTTTACGGGGAACTTATGAAAACCATGGGAAGGGAACATATAGAGCCGCAGGAAATACCCAGCCGGTATGACTGGCAGTATTTAAGGGATGCGGAGCCAGCCTGCATAGAAGCGTTGGCAACCCAAAAGGGGCTATATTTTGGGGAAGCCCTTGGCACATTTTATGAGAGCCGGTTTGCCATGATGCTTGAGCAGGGCAGGGAACGGTATGCGTGGACACGGGCGGAGGCATTTGCGGAATATCTGGAACATTCAGAACCGGAACTGTTTATGGAATATGAATGCGGCTGCCTGACAAAAATCCAGAATCCGGGAAAAAGAGAAACGGATAACCGCAGAAGTGTGAGGTAGGAAATGAAAGGGCGTATAGAAAAACCGGAACATTTGACCGCATGGCTTAATGAGGAGCGCATCCCTTTCCAGCTTTCATTAAAAGAGGCTGAAATCATCCTTGGATATTTGGAAGGTTCTGCCTACAGCCTGGAGACAGAGGATGGGATACTCTTTCTTTGTGATGATGTGGAGGAAAAGAGGGAAAAAACAGAGATTGACGATGTTGTGCAAAAGGTTTGTGAAACCAATTATGAGCTGATCGAGGAAACTGCGGCCAAAATAATGGAGGCAGAGATAAGTGCGGACACCAGGCTGGAGGAAGACAGCCTTGCAAGGCTGATGGAAGATGAAAAAGCGCTGGCTTTGGTATTTTTGCAGACCAGATTCCAGAAAGGGCTGGAGCAGGCATTACGGCAGGCGGCAGAGAAGAAGAAAACGCCTGCTGACAGGGCAAGGTGGTAGGAAGGGGTGGTATTACGAAAAAAGAAACGATGAAATGCAGGAAGGAGATCCGGCTGTCCAGTGAAGAACTGGAAGAATTGCAGAAACAGGCTGCAGAAATGGGGGTAACGGATTCCCAGTTCCTGCGGATGCTGATCACAAACCGCCCCAGGGATTACCCGGCAATCCGGCAGGAATTGCAGCGGTTAAATAATGAGATCAACCATATAGGGGTAAACATCAACCAGATTACCCATAACAACAACAGCCGGCTGTATTCCGAAACGGATAAGCACCGGCTGTATGTGCTTATGAAGCGGTTGAAAGACCTGATGCAGCAGGTAATTGAGAGATTGTAAGGGGAACATATGGCAATCAGTAAGGTTCTGCACATGAAGCAGGCAAAATCCGGGTACATGGCGAAACACCTTGCCAACGGCCTGAAATATATCATGGACCCGGATAAAACAGAAGGCGGAAGGTATGTGAGCGGGAATAACTGCGTCCCGGAAAATGCACTGGAACAGATGCTGGATACGAAGCGCCACTTTGGAAAACTGGATAAAAGGCAGGGGTACCATTTTATCATCTCTTTTGAGGAGGAAGAGGTAACGGAGGATACCGCTTTTGAGCTTATCGGCAAATTTGTGAAGGAATACCTGGGGCCGGATTTTGAAGCAGTATATGCAATCCATAATGATACGGACCACATCCATGGGCACATTATCTTCAACTCCGTGAGGTGTACAAACGGTTACAAATATGATTATCCGAAAGGGGAATGGGAATACCGCATACAGCCCCTTGTGAACCGGCTTTGTGAAGAATATGGGCTGTCTACACTGGATATGGAGGAAGTACGGGAGAAAAGAAAACGGAAAGACATACCAAAAGGGCAGGAAGCGGAAAAAAGGGTTTCCATGAGGAACCAGCGGATAAAGAAGGATGTAGACCGGGCAGTGGAGGATGCGGATACCTATGAAGAATTTCTGGAACTTCTAAAATGCATGGGATATGAATTATCAGGGAAGAAGCACCTGGCAGTCCGGGAGAACGGGGCGGTAAGAAACAGACGTTTGGATTTACTGGGAGAAGAGTATACGGAAGAAATGCTCCGGTGCAGGATTGAAAAGCCGCCCATACCGGCACAGCAGGAAGACCCCAGGGAAACCGGGCTTATTTATATTTTTATCCCTTACAGGAACCGCCATCTGACGCGGCACCAAAAGGAGTGCTTCATACGGAAGTACCGCGCGGGGAAAATCCATACGGACCAGAAACCATGGGAATACCGGAGCAGCCTTCAGGCCCTGCGCCGGCTGCAGGAAGAATATATTTTTTGGGAAAAACATGGCATCCGTTCAAAGGCGGACCTTTACACAGCGGAAGATAAAGCGGCAGGACAGATCAAAGCTGTCCGGGAAAAGAAGAAAGAGCTGGAAGAAAAAAAGAAATCCTATGATGCAGTATTACACCTTCTGGAAGAACTGGAGCCTTTGGAAATCGAGGCAGACCTTTATAAAGAGGGGTATCCGGAATTTCTGGAAGAGTACCAGAAGTATGAGGCTGTCTGCAAAAAACTGGAGAAACTGGGGTATTCTCTGGCAGACGCAAGAAAGGCAGAAGCGTATTTCAGGGAAGGGTTCCGGGAATTGAAGGAGCAGAGGGGGCAGGCAATGCGGGAAAAACGGATTGCGGGCCGTCTGCTTTCTAAAGTCTATCAGAAGGAAAGAGGGAAGGAGGCGAGGGATGAAATGCAGGAAAGAGGCTTATAAACAGTCAGCGTGCAGGCTGCCAAAAACGGGCAGCGTTTCAAAATTGAATGGCCGCTGGACTGAAAAAGTCCAGGGAAAGGAGACAGAATGACCATTGAAGAACAGCGGTATTTGGATGAATGTAAGAAGGTGCTGAACAGGGAGCAGTTGGATGCGGTTACCATGGCAATGGATTACGGGCTGCAGATACAGGAGATCCGGAAGGTAGTACAGAGTAACCAAAGCGCGCCATGTATGCATGAGATCGTTTTAGGGATGATGGAGGGAATCAAGACCGATGTGTTGGATTTCCTGTGTGAGAACGATTTTAACCAGTACCAGATAAAAGAAATCCGTGAGGGGATCGCGGGAGGGCTGACCTTTGAGCAGGTAAAATCCTATGCTACAAAGGAAATGTCCGCAAACCGTATGAAAAAAATGCGCCAGCAGTTGGAAAATACCATGCAGGAAAAGAATGGACAGCCAGATGACAGTGTAAGGGAGTACATGAAAGGACTTATGGAGATCATGGAAACCTCGATACAGCAGTTTAGGGAAAGCAACGAGAGGTTTGATGCGCTGTCCTCTCTTGTAAAGGAGCATGTAGTAGATGAAAAGAACCGTGAAATCCAGGAGCTATATGAGAACCTGAAATATAAGGATAAGAGCATCCAGGAACTGCAGCGAAAACTGGCAGACCGTGATAAGACCATTGCGGATTTAAAATCAGCGATAGCAGAGGGCAGGCGGGAAACAGAACCGCAGAAGGTACCGGAGGAAAGGATACCGGAAAAAGTGCCGACAGTTCCTGACGGGGAAACAAAAAGAGGGGAACTGCTGTTTGAACCTGTTATGAAAGAACCGCAGGCAGAAAAGAAGAGGATGCTTGGATGGTTCCTGCGTGATAAAAAGGTTCCCCAGGATGTTTTTGGGAAGATCATGGAGGCAGACCTGTCTACGGAACAATTAGAGGAAGTGCGCCAGTGCATAGAGTGCGGGCTGACAGACAGGGAGATCGCAAGGGTAATAGAGAATACGCCTGCTCCGGAGCGTATGAGGAAAATGCGTGAAATACTGATGCTTATGAAGAAGAGAAAGGGAGGTGCCTGATATGTTTTCGATTGAACATGTTGTCCGGATTTTTCCTTTATTGGAGGAAGCAGAGAAAGAACGCCCCCTCTTCACGCAGGCAGAAAAGCAGATGCTTTACAGGATTGCATTCCATAAAGAATCCTTTGATGAAGTACAGAGGCTCATGGTGCAGGCATCGGCCCCGCAATTAAAAGCGGAAGAGAGGAAACAGTTACTGGAATATCATGTTGGTAAGCTGCCAGAGCCGCCAAACAGCGTCGCAGCCCAGATTGAAAACTATATTTTCCATACACAGCTTATGATTTATGAAAAAGAAAAGGCTAACCGTATGCTGGAGGATATCTTAAAGAGGAGCGGTTTAAATAAAGAGCTGGACGCCATGATCGCAGAAGCAAGGAATAGGCCCTTTAAGCCCCAAAAAGAAAAACCGGCGGTACAGAATGGGAAGGCCATATAAGGAAGGGGGGATTGCATGAGTGAGATTCAGGATGCGGCACAGATTATCCGTGTTTCATTTGAAGGCGCTGAGATTATTATGAAACTGGGAAAAGCAAATCTGGATTTTTTGAAAGGTATCTGTGCGGTATTCAAGAATTTGCTGGACCAGGAGAAGCTTTCGGGAAAAACGTCTGTCAAGCAGCTCTTGAAATCCGGCGGAGACCTGCAGGTGTTCAAATTCCGGACAGAGGATATGGCTACAGTCAAAAAAATGGCGGACAAATACGGGATTCTGTATTCTATCTTACCGGACCTTAATAAATCGGACGGGATGAGTGAGATTCTGTTCCATAGCCAGGCAGCGCCCCGTATTCAGGCCATCATGGAGCAGATACAAAACTCCAAAATAGAGTCCATGGATGATTATTTTGCAAATGCGGAGCCGGAAGAACTGGAGAAGGCGGTCCAGGAAGCGGAAAAAAAGCCCGCAATGCCAAAGGAAAATGAATACCGGGTGGCGGCGGAGGAGTTTATAAAAAATCCGGGCGCAAAAGTGAGTGATGTCCGGTCACGATTAAACATGTCCTGGCTGGAAATATGGCCCATTGTAAAACATATGGAAAGCAATAATCTGGCTGAGCTTGGCAAAGACGGGACACTTACCATGAAGATGGACCCTGCCCAGTTCCGGGAATTGATCAATTCCGAACAATGGAAGTCGTGGTTCGGGAAGGAAGAGGCGGACAGCAGGAGGGGAGCCGGCAGGAGCCCCTCGGATGATAAGACGGAAGAACTCAAGAGGATTCAGAAGATGTCCCGGGAGAACCCAAAAGTAAACGGGATCACGATTGACAGAAAAATGGTAACAGAGGAGACGGAGAAAAACATCAAGACCAGGATTCCTTATAAACAGGATGAATACATCTGGCTGAGAAAATCAGAGATTTCCTGGATTAATGGGAATAAGACGATCTATGCCAGCCTTGAAAAAGAGAAAAATTATATGGTACTTGACAGGGAAAACAAGCCTGTCCGGACGGTATCCGGGCAGACCTTGTATGAACAGAGCTATGACCCGGTAAACAGGGAACATATAAGGCGGCAGCAGGAACAGAAGCAGAGAAGGCAGCAGCAGAAGCAGCGGGAGTACAAACGCACACAGAAAGCGTTGGAGGATACGAGAAAAGCACTGAGCGGAAGGAAGGGGCGGTAACCACAATCCAGAACAATAAAAAGAAGACACCATTATGGATGCTCCTGGCGGGGGGCATTTTTGCGGCTTATGCAGGTTATCTTTTAAATGCGTGTTATAAGCCAGGCATGGATATTAATTATCTGATGGAACGGCTGAATACGGTCATGGGGAAGCCGTTTGCAAATTATTGGAATGGGACTTCCATAAAGGGGATTGTCGGGGCTGTCTTTGTTTATCTGATCGCAATGCTTATGTACATGACGAGCCAGAAAAAATATATGCCGGGGAAAGAATTTGGTACGGCAGTATTTGCAAACCCTGTGCAAATTTCCAAAAAGTTCGCAGATAAGGATGAAGGGAAGAACCGGATTCTGTCACAAAACCTGCGGATGTCCATGAACACGCGGATGACGCGGCTGAACTTGAATTTTTTAGTTATCGGCGGCAGCGGCGCGGGAAAAACTTTGTTCATGGTCAAACCGAACCTTATGGCAATGACCTCATCGTTTATCATAACGGACCCAAAAGGAGAGATCGCCAGATGCTGTTCCGGTTTTTTGACTGCACATGGATACCGTGTACGGATTTTGAACCTGGTGGAAATGGAACGCTCCAATGGCTATAACCCATTCCGGTATATCCGTTCGGAAACGGATATCGTAAAACTGATCACGAACCTGATCGCAAATACGACACCGAAAAATTCTTCCAGTAACGACCCGTTTTGGGAAAAAGCAGAGTCCCTCTACCTTCAGGCCATTTTCCTTTATGTGTGGATGGAATGCCCGCCGAAAGAGCGGAATTTCCGCATGGTGCTGAAACTTCTCAACGAAGCAGAAGTACATGCGGACGGCTCACCGTCTGACCTGGACCGGAGGTTTCGGAGGCTGGAAAGGAAAAAGGGCAGCTCCCATCCTGCAATCATCCAGTACAATAAAGTCGTGCGCGGTGCGGGCGATACCGTAAGGAGTATCATTATCAGTGCCAATGCAAGGCTTGGTATTCTGGAAAATCCGCAGATCCTGCGTGTCCTGGACAGCGATGAGATGGACATTCCGGAGATTGGAACCGGCGTAGACGGGGACAAAAACAAGAAAACAGCCCTGTTCTGCGTAATCCCGGATTCTGATAAAAGCTATAACTTCCTTGTGGGTATGCTTTATTCCCAGATATTCCAGGAGCTGTATTACCAGGCGGATTTTAACTATAATGGAAGGCTGCCGATCCATGTAACCTTTATGCTGGATGAATTTGCCAACGTCGCACTACCCGATGATTTCTGTTCCCTTCTGAGTACGATGAGGTCAAGAGAAATTTCCTGTATCATCATCATCCAAAATCTTGCGCAGATCAAGGCACTGTTTAAAGATACCTGGGAAACAATCCCGGGTAATTGCGACACGCTTATTTATCTTGGAGGCAACGAACAGTCTACGCATAAATATGTCAGTGAGAGCCTCGGAAAAGGTACGATAGATAAAAGGAGCAGCGGTGAAACAAAGGGCAAAAATGGGAGCAGCTCACGTAATTATGATGTCCTTGGCCGGGAATTGCTGACACCGGATGAGACACGGAAACTGAACAATGACCAGTGTATTGTCCTTATCCGAGGATGTGATCCTATCATAGACCGGAAATTCAATACCTTTAAACATCCTTTGTTTAAGGAAACCGAGGATGGAGGCGCACCGCCTTATATCCATGATGTCAGCATGGCGCAGAGGCAGGAAAATGTGAAATTTTTGAGCGAAGAATCCCTGAAATACTATGAAAAGAAGAAACAGAACGGGGAACCGGTACACATTCTGGAACTCTCCGCGGATGAATTGTTTGCCGCAAATCCAATCCCTGAGAAGATCTTCACGGACCAGGAACTGGAAGAAAACAGGAAAGAAGCCGGAGAATCTATAAAGGAGGTGAGGAAAAAAAGCCGGAATATCCCTGAGAAAGCAAAGCCGGAATCCAACCAGGCGGATGAAGAGGCCCTGTTTAAACTTTTGGCGGCGAATCCATACAGTGATGAGCAGTTAGAGGAGATACGGATAGCCATTGGCAGCGGCATTGCCTATAAAGATATCATACGGATCGCGGATATCGGTAATACGGCAGAGCGGATGAAGGAACTCCGTCTGGAATTTACAAAAGATACAGCCAATCCATAAAAGAAGGCAGATTTATGAAACCCCATAGTTTTTGCATGGCGCAGGGTGGGTTTTCATAAGCCTGCCTTTTTGCGTATGCACCAGAATGAGATAGAAAAGGAGAATGGATTTTATGAAAAGATTATTTGGAACAGCAAAAGAAACCGTTAAAAAAGTAGTGGTGCAGGCATCTGCAGGGGCCGTTGCAGCATCCTTGTTTTTTACCCAGCCGGTCATGGCTTCTGTTGATTCCGTAACACAGCCGCTTGCAAACCTGAAAACATTGGTAATCAGTATCATTGGGGCTGTGGGCGTTATCATCCTTGCAAAAAACGTGATGGAGTTTGCACAGGCATATCAGCAGCAGGACAGTTCCTCGATGAACAGTGCCATTAAGGGTATTGTTGCCGGCCTGATCATGGCAGGTATTTCCTCTGTACTTGCATTTCTTGGCATCAGCTAATCCAGTTTATGTACAGTCACTAAGAAACGAAAAACAGGGCCGGGAAACAGCGTTTTCCTGGCCTGTTGCCTGGAAGAAAAGAGGTGAAGAGGAATGTTTAAACTGGGGGAAGCAATACTTGCGCTTCTGGAAATTGTGTTCGGTTTCTGGAACTCGCAGGTATCCTTAGTGTTTGAACTTTTGGGACAGTCCCCTACGGGATTTAAGGGCGGCGGCCCATGGGGGATCGTAGAGAGCGTGGAACCCGTGTTTGTAGGTATCGGTTCGGCCCTTGTCGTATTGTTCTTTGTAATAGGCTTCTGCTCGGAATCCATTGACATCAGGGAGGAAATGCGGTTTGAGGTTATTTTAAGGATGCTGATCCGTGTAGCAGTATCACAATGGATGGTATCGTACAATGTCACCATTATGAAAGCGCTGTTTACGTCCTGCGGAAATCTGGTCGGGCTTTTGGGGACAAACCAGACAGTAGATTTGACCATAGACCCGGCACAGGCAGAGGTCATAGAAGATTTGGGATTTGGCACAAGCATTGTATTTTTGATCCTGGCGGTGTTTTTATCTTTAATCGTCATTATCTGTGGATTTTTCCTTTTGTATAACGTATATTTCCGCTTTTTGAAGATCATGGTCATTGTGCCGTTTGGGGCAATCGCAAGCAGTACGCTGGCTGGCAACCGTGGCATCAGCAATACGTTTACTGCCTATATGAAATATTTTATCAGTGTTGTATTTGAGGCTGTAACAATGGCATTGGCAATCCTGCTGTGCAATAAGTTTATCAGCTCCGGGCTGCCTGCATTTACAGGGGATTATGCGGACTGGGCAAAGACATTGATCTATTTGGGGGAAATGACATTTACCGTGGCACTCACTGTTGGAACGGTAAAGGGCGCACAGAACCTGACATCCCGTGCAATGGGCCTGTAGGATGGAAAGGAAGGATGCCGGATGGAAAAATTGAGGAATGTTTATTTTTATATTGATACAAAAGCATATGTGGCAAATGCGGCCCTGAAAGCAGACCCGGAGGTGGTAGAACGGTTTTACCAGGAGTCGAGGGAGGCCTTATGGGATATTGGTTTCGGAACAGGGAAAGACTGGGCACAAAAAGGAAATGAGATGCTGTCCATCGGTGTTATGGCGATAAGCGGAAACATCCGTGCGGAAACCATCCCGGAATTGGAACAGACACTAAAAAACAGGCGGTCTTTCCAGTATACGAGATATAACGATTATGGAAACTCGTTTGTTCTTACAAAAGAAGAGGAAGAAGATTATTTCCAGTTGCTTTTAGAAGATTACGAAAGTGCAGTTGTTGAAAATTTCCGGCTGCGTTATGAAACGTGGGAAAAAGCATGGATGGACAGCCCGGCTGCCAGGCTGCCGGGCGATATCGTCCTATGCCGGGGGTATGACGTGGAATATCTTTTTCTGAAAAGATTCCCGGAGATTGCAGCCGGTATGGTGGATAAAGGAATGCTGCTGCAAAAGCAGGATGGGAAACAGGTACTTTATTCTTTGCCGGAGCTTCAAAAATGCCGTTCCGTACCAAGTACGGGAGGAAAAGGAAGATGCAGGTAAAAGAAAGGGAGAAGGGTATCCAGCTTACGCTTTTTGAATATTTCCGGGATGCAGAGTGCTTTACGCTTGCAGAAGCGATGGAATGTGTAAAGCAGGTAAAAGAGGTCAAGGAACCAAGCATACGGGCACGCATCTATGAAGGGATTGACCGTGGTGTTTTTGAACGGGTTGCGAAAGGTGTCTATACCGTTACCAGAAAGAATGAGCGGCAGGAAGAGGTTACCTGTATGCTGGTACAGGGGAACGGAAGGGATTTAAGCTTTCTGGAAGATAACAGTGTGGATGCCATTATTACTGACCATGCGTATGACTTGAAAAAAAGCCTGAAAGGTGGAAACAGGGATTTTGCCAGATATGACTGTTTCCAGTATACGCAGGAAGATTTTGATGAAAAATTCCGGGTTCTGAAGAAAGGGCATTTCCTTGTGGAATTTCTGCCGGAGGAGAACGGGGATAATTATGAATACCTGTACCGGGTAAAGCAACTGGCAAAGGAAGCCGGGCTGGAATATTATGCAAAGGTTGCCTGGAAGAAAGGGAACTTTGTAGCCAATACCGGGAGAAAGTCAAAAAACACAGAAGAGATTGCATTTTTCACGAAAGGGAAAGCGAGGACCCTGCGTCCGGATGCCAAAAAGGACAGGGCAGAGCCGGGAATTTCCCATTATATGTCCGGGGCGAAGGGAATGCTGCCAACGGTGTTCGATGTGGAGCCGCCATCAAAAGGGAACCGGATGCATCAGGCTGAAAAGCCTGTGAAACTGTTGGAGCAGATCATGGAATTTATCACGGAAGAAAAGGAATGGGTACTGGACCAGTTCGCCGGTTCTTTTTCCCTTGGGGAAGCGGCTCTGGAGACTGGGAGGAATGCAATCTGTATTGAGATCAGCGAAGAATATTTTGAGGCAGGAAAGGAACGGCTGCAGAAGGTTCAGGAGAGGAACCGGAACAGGTAAACAGGAGGGGTTAAAACGATGCAGGAAATGAATGGGACGGAACACAGAGAACTGGAGTATGAATACGAGAGTTGGGGAGAAAAACAATATGCAAAGGTATGGATACAGATAGGCGCTTATGAATCGGACGGGAACATCTGTGTAGAATTTTACAGTGAAGATAATGGGGGAATGGTACCGGTTATCAGAGCTACGGAAGATTTTGCGACACCATTAAAGAAGAACCAGGCATTCTTACATGATAGAATGGCAAATGAGATAGACCTTGCTTTTCTCAAAAAGTATGGACTGGGGGAATTAACAGGAGAAGTAGGACGATGCGGAATCCGTACCTGCCCGGTGTTTGAGTTTAATGAAGAAGTATTAAAGGAACTTGACCCGGAAGGATACCGCAGGTTTGAAGAAGTCCATAGCAGGGAAAACAGGGAACCCGTCCAGGAAATGCCGGATAGTGTCAAGACATTGGATTATCATTGGGAGTTGGGGGAGGATACGATATGCCTTTACGTCGCTTCATATGCATATGAGGGCGGATTAGCTGTCCAGATGTACAGCCGGGAGGATGAAAATGAAGAATGGGATACTTTTGCTGACCTTACCGTAAACCTCAGCGGATATTGCCTGGAACCGGACGAAGCGTTCATAAGCGGTGACTGCAGCAAGGACAAAGTGAATCTTATTAAAGATTATGGTTTAGGCGAAGTGATAGGAAAGGGTCGGTCCGGTTATGGCCAATATAGTTTAGTAAAGTTCAATCTGGAGAAGCTTGCTGAGTACGATCTGGTAGGCGTATCCAAATACTGCAGGGAAAATGGGATAGAGCTGGAAGAAAAACAGGCAAAAAAGCAAATGGAACCGAAGCGGTAACAGCACGGACAGGTTCCAAAAATGCAGCAGAAAAACAGAATCCAAATAAATGGCAGGCATGGAGGTGGTATGCATGGATATTGATCTGAGTGAAGACTTACAGTATTACAAAGAAAGCTTCGTTTTGGGGCTTACGGTAAAACAGGCAATTTTCAGTTTCCTTGCCCTTGGCGTGGGGACGGGGATTGTGCTCCTGTTATATAAGAAAATCGGTATCACGTTAAGCTGTTATGTGGCAACGCCGTTTGTAGTGCCTCTGGCACTTACCGGTTTTTATAATTATCATGGTCTGACTTTCTGGCAGTTTGCGTCAAGGCTGCTTTATTATAGTTTCTTTAACCGTCCATTGGTTTACCGTTCCACGGAGTCCGTGGAAGGATTAAAGCAGTTATTTCTGGAAGAGAAACAGGAACAGAAATTAAGACAGGAAAAGGCCGAGAAAGAAGAAAAAAAGAAAAAGAAGGAGGATGTGCATATGGTAAGAAGAAAAGCAATCCGTATCGTGGTTGCGGTTATCGGACTGTTTGCTGCAGGAGCAGCGGCAGCAGCATGGTATAAGTATAACCACTAATAACGTATCAGGGGAAGCCTGAGGGAAAAGGGCAGGCATATCCTGCCGCCCCTTTTGGGGAGGATGGAGAACTTTTGGAATCAGTTAGCAATGGCGGACGGTGTTGCTGCGTGTTTTCCAAAGCTCCCCGTCTGCCTGAAAGGAGGAAATAGTACATTGTCAATTTTTTCTGACAGATTTGAACAATTAAAAAAGGCAGACAAGCCGGTAAAAACGCCAAAGTACCTGCAGCAGATCATGGGCTTTACCAGAATTTCAAGGGATGGGATTTTTGAAGTGGAGAAAGGGAAGTATTCCAAAACTTACCGTTTCCTGGACATCAATTATGTTACTGCAGGTACGGAAGAGCAGGTGCATATTCTGGAAAAATACTGCAAAGCGGTCAATGCGATTGATATCTGCTTTAAGATTACGATCAACAACCGCAATAAGAATATGCAGGAATTTCGGGAAAATGTACTGTTTAAGCATAAGAATGATGGATTTGACTGGATTCGGGATGCGTATAACAGCATCACGGAAAGCCGTATCGTAGAGGGAAAACAGGGAATTGAACAGGAACGTTATCTGACCGCCTGTGTGGAGAGGAAAAATTATGAGCAGGCAAAAGCCTTCTTTTCAACCTTTGAAGCTACGTTAAAACAGAATTTTGCAGAATTAGGCTCCGTAATAGAGCCGCTGGATGCCGGGGAGCGCCTCCGTATCCTCTTTAACTTTTACCGGATGGGGGATGAAGAACAGTTCCACTTTGATTTCCGTGAAAGCCTGAAGCGGGGCGGCGACGTAAAAAATGGAATCTCCGGGGGATACATGAAGTTTTATCCGGGATATTTTGAAACAGACCGCAAGAAATGCCGCGCTATGTTTATCAAAAAATATCCGGCGTCACTTCCTGATACTTTCATCAATGAAGTGACAAACCTTCCGGTACACAGTATCACAACGATTGATATTGTGCCGGTGCCGAAAGACCTGACCAACCGGATTCTCCAGAAAAAATATCTTGGCATTGAGAATGATATTTTAAAACAGCAGCGGGTGCGTAATAAGAACAACGATTTTTCTTCGGATATTTCTTATGTGAAAAAGGTACAGAAAGAAAAAATAGAAGGAGTCATGGATGATGTCCGGGAAAATGACCAGAACCTGTTTTATGTCGGCGTAAATCTGGTAATCATGGCAGATACAAAGGAAGAGCTGGAAAGGATCACGGAAACCCTGCGGAACATGGGAAACGGACGGATGTGCCAGATCGAACCCCATTATTACCAGCAGTTGGAGGCTTTGAATACGGTACTCCCGGTAGGCGGAAGGCAGGTGTCCACGCTTCGTACCATGCTGACCAGGGATATAGCGGCGTTGCTGCCATTTAATGTGCAGGAGCTGAATGAAAAGGGAATCTGTTACGGTGTCAACCAGGTATCCCATAACCTCTGCCTGGCCAACCGGAAAAACCTTGCCAACGGAAACGGGATGGTGTTCGGCATACCCGGAAGCGGAAAATCCTATTTCAGCAAGTCGGAGATGCTTCAGGTATTTTTGGGGACTTCGGACGATATTATCGTGATCGACCCCACTTTAGAATATTTTGACATTGCTAATGCACTTGGGAATAACGCAGCGATCATCAACTTATCGACTTACACAAAGAACTATATCAACCCTCTGGAAATGGATGTATGGTCATTGGATTTAAATGATTCCCAGGGGCATATCCGTGATAAAGGCGAATTTATGCTTGGCCTGTGTGAACAGTGCTATGGGGATAATCTGAACAGCCGGCACAAATCCATCATTGACCGGTGTGTACGGAAGCTCTATATTGACATTGCAAAGAGCCGGGAAAAGCATATTCCGACCATGAGTGAATTTTATGAGCTGCTTATGGAGCAGCCGGAGCCGGAGGCGAAAGATATCGCGCTGGCTTTGGAGCTGTTCGTAAACGGCTCTTTAAATATCTTTAACAACCATACAAACGTGAATGTGCAGGCAAGGTTTGTCGTGTATGGAACCCGTGATTTGGGAAAAGAACTGGGAGCGATCTCTACCCTTGTCATGCTGGAGAATATCAGTGCAAGGATTGCGGAAAACGCAAAGATCGGACGTGCGACCTGGCTGTATATTGATGAGTTTCATACCGTCCTTGACAAAGAGTACAGTGCGAAGTATCTGTATACCCTTTGGAAAAAGGTAAGGAAGCTTGGCGGCCTGTGCACCGGGATTACGCAGAATATCGTTGACATGCTTCAAAATTATACGGCGGTCACAATGCTTGGAAACAGTGAGTTTATCGCATTGCTGAAGCAGGCAAACGTAGACAGCCAGGAGCTTTCCAGGGTAGCAGGAATCCCGGAAGCGCAGCTTAAATTTGTAAATAACTCCCCGTCCGGTACCGGTATCATCAAGCACGGGAATGTATGTATCCCATTTGATAACAGGATGAGCAAGGAAGAAAACCCGATCTATGCGCTGTTCAACACCAATATGCATGAAAAAGCAAAACAGGAGAGGGAATCGCTGCCTGACCTGCCGCAATCATTTTGAAAATCCATCCGGGCTTTGAGGCATATTGCTTTTTTATGTGTAATTTCGTATGATATCAGTATCAAAAGAAGGGGTTTTGCATATGTCAAGGAAAAACCACAGGGTTGTAGATGGAAAGCTGCTTCAAATGGATAAGCGCTTTTCGGATTTAAAGGAAAAACAGAAAGCACGGATAGCAGAATGGTTTTATGCTGCATACCGGGAATACTGCCTGCAGGCGGGACATCCACCGGATAAAGAGGCCGATAAAAGGATTTTGGATTCTGTTTCGGGACAGATTGCGGATGCGGGGATTTGGATTCCGTATAGGGAACTGGTATCTTATTACCGGCGGAGGAAGAATAAATTTAAAAAACGGCTGGAAAAGGAAACAGATACTTGATGGCGGGATAAGGGAAAGAATGTCAGGGCTGCGGTTTTTGGCATTCTTTTTTATTTGCTTTAAAAAGAGATGGAAGGAGTGGTATATTTGGAATCAACTTTGGCTGTTTCATTGGGCGAACAGGAACATTTAAAAGAATTTTTTGACAGCATGAGGGCGGCGGGAAAGAAGGGACAGGCAGAGGATATTGAGAACCTGCTTTCCTGTATTGAAAGTATGCAGGGGGACCTTACCGATGCGCTTGATGAAGTGAAATATCTTCGGGAACAGATAAAGACCATGCAGGATAAGACGATGCAGGCAAAGCTCCAGAAAGCACAAGAGGAGATGCAGGAGTATATCCATATGGCACGTAAGGAAATGGGAAAGGTAAAGCAGGAAGTATCCGAACAGATCAGGAACGCCGTATATACCTGTAAAAAGAAAGGAATCCAGGCACTTGGCAGTATGCTGGATGCGGCACATATCTATGAGGGATTAAGCCGTGTAGAGTTGCATCTGAACAAATCTGTGGCAGCAATGGAGCGGAGGATTGAAAAGGCAGACCGTATAGCAGACGAACTCCACGGAATCAAGGGGCATATGAAGAACATTGGGAATGTGGCAGTTGGGAAACCTGCCGGGGAACTGGCCGAGCGTGACAGTTCCCAAGGTATGATGTCCAAAATTGAAAAGAGCATGGAATTTTGTAAACGGCTGATTGCCGGTATGAGCCAGAAAATGCTCCGGGCGAAAGCACATATCCTGCATTTTAGGCGGGCTGCAGAGAGCAAAGGGGAAGAAAAGGTTGCTTCCGTACAGGAAATCATGAAAGAACTGAGGGAAGCATCGGCAATGTCTTTTACTGTCCAGCCGCGTGCCCTGGAGCAAAGATAGCGGGGAGAACATATGGAAGATGAAAAAGAACGTACCATGACATTTTCCCAGTTATTATTGCTGCTGACGGTTTTGCCGGAGGACGTTATGCTGGAGATCACATGGGAGGATGGGGATGGAGAAAGAACATAAACTGAAAGTAGTCAGTATCCGTCTGGTTGACGATCCGCCGCTGTTCAGTAAAAAGCCGCTCCATACTTCTGCGGATGCGGTTGAGGTAATTGGGGAGGAATTGCAGAAATATGACCGGGAACTGTTTTGTATCCTGAATCTGCGGACGAATGGACAGGTCATCAATATGAATATTGTAAGTACAGGGACTTTAAATGCGGCGTTGGTCCATCCCCGTGAAGTGTTCAAATCAGCAATCCTTTCCAATGCAAGTGATATTATTCTTATCCATAACCATCCATCTGGAAATTGTGCGCCCAGTTCATTGGACGTACAGATCACGGAGAATCTGAGAAAATGCGGGGAACTGTTGGGTATCCCGGTCAAGGACCATATCATTATCGGCAGCGGGAAAGCATATTACAGTTTTGTGGAAAACGGCCTTTTGAAACAGACGGGCAAAAGTACCGGTATGAATATAGCGGCAGAAAAGGGAATGAATGGGCAGACGCGGTAAAAAACTGGAAAATGGAGGAAGCGTGCAGGAACCTTATGGAGAACCAAATTGACGGAACCGCAATTTATGGGTACAATAAGAAAAAAGATTTTGACAATAAGGATGAAGACTTTTACAGTTCCGATGTCCGTTCGTGTGAGTAAACAGGGTTTTGTAAAATAGCAGAAAAAGTACACTTAGGGGGAAATATGGAAAGAAACATAAGTGTTGTGAAGGATGTTAATGGAAATCAGATTGTGGTAATAAATGATATACAGTTTAAAGGCAGACAGAATATCAACTGGGATGAAGTCGAGCAGTATTTAAAGCAGTATGTCGGAGAATTTGTAGAAATTGCGGAGAGTAAAGAAATCATATATATAGGCAAAGATTTGCCTGATGAATATGCGGGTTCTAAGTATACGGCGAAGTTGAAAGGTGCTCTTGCGAAGGCAAAAGCGAATGCTGCACAAGGGATTCCTGAAATGATTGAAATAGCCGAAAACAAAAGGTTCCGGGAAAATCTGGCAAAAAAGCATAACAGAAATGCCCGTTTTGGATGGTATCGCTATGATTCCCGTTTTGCACTTCCAATTTATGATGACTTAGGAGAGGTTTTACGTTATAATGTATTTCACGCGGAGCTTGTTATAAGACATGCGGAAGATAATAAATTATATCTATACGACATAATAAACATAAAAAAAGAAACGAGTACCCCGCCTAAACTATAAAGCTGTACGGTTAAAAACTCATTTCTTGTTTTTAATTATATGATAGAAAACAAAAAAAGTCAAGAGAAATATATACGAAGCATTATCGCTGTGTACGGTAGTGCTTTTTTTATTGCAAAAATGGAAAGGAGGAAGATGTGTGGAAACTGGTAAGATGGGCAAGGATGCCGCCAATGGCATACAGGTTACTTTTTTTGTGGCAGAGTGCATGGAATTTCTGCGGTATGGGGAATACGTGGAAGAAATTGCTTCTGCAAAAGAAGCACTGGAATATTACGAAAAGATTCCGGGGGACCGGTTAAATGCCGGGAAAGGAATCGGTGTCCACGTACATGACCCCGAAGAGGCCGACTTTATGCCGGAATTTCAACTGCTTACCGGGAAAAGGATGGATATAGATATCCTGCAGATGATGTATGGATTTGAAAAATATCCCCAGGTCTTAGAAGCAGCAAGGGAGCTTATCGCCTTAAAACCGGAGATCACGGTCATTGACAGCCAGCGGCTTTTAGCGGAACCGGAGGTTACGATAGGGGCAGTGGAAATGGCTGAGAAGATTAATGAGTTCCAAAGAAAGCTGGACCCGGATTATTATTCCCATTTTTATCCGGACGATGTGGCACATGTAAAAAAGATAGCTATGCAGATATTGGCGGATAAAGGGAAGAACGAGTATTTGTCCTGGCTGTCATCAGGGAACTTTGGACAATTCCCGGAAATAAGGGAGGAAGCAGCAGAAATCCATAACCTGTTAGAAAAAGCGCAGATCCAGTGGCCGGAAACCTTGTCCCCATTTGTTTATATCGATTATAGTGAAGACGCAGAGCTGGAGGAGGGGGATGTCCTGCCGATAGAAGAGGCGGACCCTTTATTTAGAAGCCTGGATCAGAATCAGGTCATGGATAGGACGGGATATAACAAAACGCAGTTTGAGGTCTGGTACCAGATGAATGGGGAATGTTCTTCTTATGAGGGCAGGCAGGACTTTGGTGATGGGGAAGGAAGCCTTTTGGACCATATTGAGGCATTTCAGCGATATTATCTGGAGACAGAGGATGGTGCGAGGATGTTAGAGTACATGGGGAAAGAACGGGCACAGCGAATGATAGAAGGTGCGGAATACGTCAGGGATACACTCCTTCCATTCCTGAAATATTACTGCAACTTGTATGAAATCGAGAAAGTACTGAAGGAAGAGCAGGAAAACAATAAGAAAGTTCCGGTTATAACAGACCGGCAGGAAGCACGTATGGAATACCATAGGGATATGTTCCGGTTCATCGAAGAGAGCCGCCGTGCGCTTTCCCAGGGAGGCGAACTCCCCAAAATGCCGGATATCAAAGATTATGAAGAAACAAAGGAAAAGAAATCATACCGGGAACATGTTATGAAAGAGATTGAAGAGGAGGCAAAAGGCTATAACATGACCGTGGAAGAATACGCAAAGAACGGCTATGAGCCAAAGGAAAAAAAGAGATAGCAAAATAGAAAGGAGGTGGAGTTCCGGCCGGGTAAAAGATATCTTCACTCCTTTTTTGATTGGATTTAGAAAAAATAGCGATTGAACGGATTCAGGCAGCCAGTGCGATGGCGATGAATCATTATGGCAGCCCTTTGCTGATTACAGACAGCGGGGGAAAAGACAGTGCGGTATGCAGGGAGCTTGTGAGGCGGTCCGGCGTACCCCATGAGATTATTCACAATCTGACAACAGCGGATGCGCCCCAAACGATCTATTATATCCGGGAACGTTTCCGTCTTGCAGATGAAGCAGGCATCCGCTGTTCCATCCAGTATCCTTATTACAAAGGAAAAAGAGTTACGATGTGGAGCCTGATACCCCAAAAGAAAATACCGCCGACCCGACTGGCACGTTATTGCTGCGAGGTTTTAAAGGAAGGGAGCGGTGTTGGGCGGTTTATCACTACCGGCGTAAGATGGGCAGAGAGCAAGAAAAGAAAAGAGGGAAGAGGCATCTATGAGGCGTTTGCCAGAAATAAAGACAAAAAAATCATATTGAACAATGATAACGATGACCGGAGGCAGTTGTTTGAATCCTGCCAGATGAAGAGCAAGCATATCTGTAACCCGATCATTGACTGGAGTGACAGGGATGTTTGGGATTATATCCATGCAGAGCGGATTCCAATCAACCCGTTATATGAGATGGGGTTCTTCCGGGTGGGATGTGTAGGCTGCCCTATGGCCGGCAAACAGCGGTACCGGGAATTTTCCATTTTCCCTACGTATGAACGGGCCTATAAAAGAGCATTTGAGAAGATGCTTCTGGTAAGAAAACTGGAAGGAAAAGACGATACAACCGGGGGATGGGTTGACGCAGAGAGCGTGTTCCGATGGTGGATGGAGGATGATACCATGCCGGGACAGTATGAATTAATGTTCGATGAAGAGAGCAATGAGTTGTACTATTGAAATACGTATCATAAAAGGCAATTATTACACGAAAACCTGTAATTGTTACATGAACGGGAAACGGAAAAAAATTATTGATATAATAATAGCACTGGATGATGAGAAGAGAAAAGGAGGACACTAATGAAAAAGTATTTAAAAAAAGCAGTTAGTTTGTTACTGGCAATGGCACTATCCATGGGATTGAGCGCGAATGTTTTTGCAGCCGAAACGGTATCTCCGTATGAAGCAATTCTGAATGAGGTTAATGCAGAATATGGCCTTGATCTTGGATATGTTCCGGTTGACGAAAGCAAAGTGACTTTAGAACAGTATGAGGAGAAGACGCGCGAATTTGCAGCGGAGCAAAGAGAACTTCTTGATTATATTGCAAGTCGTGAAACATGTGCTGAACCGGTAGGAATTTCAAGAGCATCTGTTATTAAAACAAGAACAAAAGCAACTTGGAATTTGGGACAGTATTTTACTATTACTGCAACGTATACAGTGTATGATGGATCAAGGATTAGTTCCTGCCGCAATGCAAAGCTGAATATGACAAATACTGCAATTTTTACAAACACATATTTAACCAATATTTCAGGCCCGACATATTCGGTCATTGACGGTGGACGTACTTCAACGGTTAAATATACAGCTACTGTCCATTTCGACAGTATTATCGGTTATAGCAATACATCCTTATATACGGAGTTTTATTATAGCGAGTCATAAGAAAACATGAACTGACTTCTCATTATCAAAGGGAATACTCAAGAGATACTGCTGTGCAGTATCTCTTTTTCCTTGACAATTTGCATAAGATACTTTATAATCAAAATAACTTTATAATATAAAGTAAAAAATGAAAGGAGATATTATGGAACTGACACAGAAAAGGATTTATGAAGATATTGAGGAAATCAGAGAAACTATTGAAAGCTCTAAAAGAAGACTTGCAGGACCGTATAAATTATTTTTTGCTTATGGAATATTGCAGGGGCTGGTTTTGGTTTTAAACTTATTTGCAACAGTTTTTTGGAGAGCGAGTGGTATTGAGTCCTATTTTAATTTTGGGGTCGAGATGGTATTTGCTATAGCGGTTACCTTTTTATTTGTGAAAGTGTATAAGGAAGAGAAGGATAGTTCAAATCGATACTATTTAAGCACTATCGGTATATGGGGAATAATCGCAGTTGTAATGCCATTTTTACTTTTTGCGGCCAGATTGGTAATAATGTTTTTGGGTAAAGATATGGCAATGGAAGTGCTTCAAACATTAGCGGATTACAAAGTGGTAATTAATATATTGCTGGTATGTGCTGCGATGATTACAGTTGCTTATGTAACAGATATGCGGTGGCTGGTTATTTTGGCGATTCTGGTTCTATTTGGATTTATTCTTGCCAATTTATTTCCGCAAGCACTTTTAACAATTCCCATAGGAAGAAATATACAGCTAGTAATGAAAGCGTCCATAGTTTTTTATTATGTAACCAATGTTTTGGGCTATTTAGGTCTGGGATTTTTATTATTATATCAGGAGAGGAAAAGTGGAAATATCAAACATACCAGAGGCGTTTAGCTTATCCATTAGATTAAAGCTGATAAGCTCACTATTGAATGGCGAAAAGACTTTCACAGACCTTAAAAAAATTACTAAAGCAACGGATGGAAATATAAGTGTGCAGCTTACAAAGCTAGAAGAATGGGGATATATTGAATCAACAAAAGCCATATGTGGAAAAAGACCGAAAACAAGTTATAAAATTACGGATTTTGGTATTCAGCAATTTGAGGCTTATGTCAATTTGTTAGAGACTCTATTAAACGGACATTCCTAATTGAAAAAAGTATTGAAGAGGATTCCCGCTGGTGTTTGGGAATCCTCTTTTCAGTTTGAATTGGAGGTGATAGGCATCAAAGAAAGATACAGGGGAAAATACCGGATTTCCTATGGATTACAGTATGATGCGTGGGAGCTGGCGGTGCAGCTTCCGGACTGGGAAGAATATGGGACAAAAGAGGAAGCCGATAAAAAAAGTGAAAACAGGATGGTATCTGCATTGCTGGCTGCGGATGCCATTTTTTTGTTATATGAGGGTACCGTGCAGAAAATCCTGCCGGAACAGCAGGAGCGTTACCAGTTTTCCTATTTATGTGAGGAAGCCTATGAACGTCTTGGACCGCCTCTATCTCCGGAGGATATTGACAAGCTGATTGAAAAAGGAAGGCTGGAAGAAGTGATATTCAGCCCCCGGTATATGTTGACCGAGGATGATTATGTCGAGTTCCATGGGGATTTATCAGAAGTTTACAAAGAATTGGCAAAACGCAGAAAACCCAGGTACCGGCTGCCGGAGCATTTGGCAGGCAGGGAAACAGTTTTGGGATACCTGTTTGAAAGTATCTGGTACCAGACAGAGCTTCTTGGGGAGGTAGTCCATGGATCTTAAAATTAAAAAAGAGAAAACCCCGGAAGTGAAATTCAAAAAAGAAATGGAGATTGCTGTACATAAGAAAAACCTGGTATCCCCTCAGAATGAAAACCGGACTTCCTTCCACATAAAAGACAGCGCTGATTTTATGGGAAAGAAGAAAACGGCGGATGGCAAGGATTTCGCAGGGAATGCATTAAAAGAGAAAAGTATCCGGGATGGAAAGACAATGCAGCCACCCAGCCGCAGCATGGAAAGGGAGAAGCAGGGAGCCTCTGCCCGAAGCAGTACAGAAAGGGCCAGGGATAACGGAAACAGAAGCATAGCCGTAAATAGAAAAACTATACAGGACGAAATGAGGCGGACAGCAAAAGACACAGCATCCAGAAATCATGTGCAGTATGGAAACAACCGGCAGGGCAGGGAGCAATCCCTGCCGCCAAAGGATGCGGAAAATACACCTGGGGGCCTGCCGCCGCAGGCCATGTACCAGGCGGGGATTTTGACGAACGCACAGGCAAAAGAGAAATTCAGGCAGAATAAAAAAATCAGGGCGCTTTCTGATACTCCGAAGATAAAGACGAAGAAAACAGAGATGATGATAAAAGGCGTAAGGCGGGGCGGCAAAGCGGTACTTACCCAGTTAGATGGAGGGGAAGAGGTAAATGAAGCATTCCATGCCATAGATACCGCCAGACGCCCGCTGGACAGTGCTGCGGAAAAACGGAAGTATGCAAAAGCAGAGGAAAAGCTAAAGATCAAGCAGGCTGACCAGAAAATCAGCAGTAAACAGTTTCAGAAGGAATTGAAGAGTAAGAAAAAGGAGATCGCGCATAAGCAGACACAACAGGCGATCCGGCAAAGAAAGCTGCAGTATGTGATCAATAAACTGACTGGTTCAGGGGAGAGTGACAGTATTGTACAAGTGGCAAAGGACATTGTGCGGGTAAAAGCCGAGTTTGTGATGCTCAAAGTGGTAAAATTCATCGGTGCGCTCCTTGCCCCTTTATTTGGAATCCTTTTCATGGCTGCGTTTCCGGTAGTGCTGATCGTGATGCTGTTATACTGTTCCCCATTAGGGGCATTTATGGAAAATCCCTCTAAGGAGACACCCTCCATTCAGGAGGTCCTGGGCGGTTATTATATGGAATTTAACCAGGGCGTGTCTGCAAATGCCGGGGAAAACGGGGCCGTTACCTATCTGCATGAAAAGGATGGGAATTATGTGAGCAATTACATGGATACCCTGATGGTCTATATGGTCCAGTATGGAACCGGCGACCTTGGAATTGTCATGGATGAAGAACACAAACGATATTTAAAGGAAATCTTTGATGAAATGAACAGTTTTGAGGATACCACCGTGACTACCACGATCCAGGCAGGGCAGTCTTTGGGAAATGTAGTGACAAGTGCCTACTGTTCCTGCCCGATCTGCTGCGGCGTATGGTCAGGCGGGCCCACTGCGTCCGGTGCCATGCCGACTGCAAACCATACTCTTGCGGTAGATGCCGCCAACCCATTTGTCCCTATGGGGACAAAGATCATTATGAATGGAACGGAATATGTGGTAGAAGATACCGGGAATTTTGACCAGTATGGAGTACAGTTTGACATTTATTTTGATGACCATACAACCGCAAGCAACTGGGGACACCAGACGATGGAGGCTTTTCTGGCGGACGGGGATGAAAATACGATCTCCGTAACGAGAAGGGGAAGTTATGTGAAGAACATGAATTATGAGGATTATATCGCACTTGGCAAGCTGACAGAGGAACAGGAAGAGCTTTTGCGCGAAGCAATGAGCGAAGAGTTCCGAAGTGAGATCCCGTCTTTCGGCGTAGGAAGTGACGTTGCGAACCTTGCGCTTACGAAAGTAGGATGCCAGTACAGCCAGGATCGCAGATATGAGGAGGGCTTCTATGACTGCAGTTCTCTGGTACAGCGGTGTTATGCGGAGTTTGGCATTAATCTTCCTGCCATTGCATCCACACAGGGACAGTATATCGTAGAGCATGGACTGGAAGTGACAGAGGACATGCTGGAGCCGGGCGACCTCATTTTTTATTCTTATGAGCAAAACGGGGAGTTCCGCAATATTTCCCATGTGGCAATTTATATCGGAAACGGAAGAATCGTTCATGCGGCGAATACGGCAAGGGGCGTGGTAAACGACCCATTCAACCCGTCAAATATCGGCTTATATGGTAGACCAAGTTTAGGGAAGTAAAGGAGGCATATGGAAGAAAAAGAATATGACGTTACGATAAGGGAAATCCTGCAGCGCACGGTAAGGCAGAAAGCATCCAGCAGGGAGGAAGCGCTGGAAATCGTGGAAGCAAAATACCGGGCAGAAGAGATCGTCCTTGCAGCAGAGGACTTTTTTGACCATGAGTTTGGGTGCCGGGAGGTCCCTATCAATAAGGAACAAAAAAGGTAGGGTGAAACCATGGGAAGAAAATCAGGAGATATGGACTATGCAATGGAATTAAAGGCTGATTACCAAAAATGGTTTACAATCTGGAAGCAGGGATGGAGTGACCCGAATTATCCGGACGGGACAGGGCTTAATGGAGCCAGAGGGCGTATTATGAGGAAAAAAAAGGAACTGGAAAAGACTGACGGGGAATTGCCGGAGGAATACCACTGGTTTCTTCCCCCGGAGGTCCCGGAAGATTTTATGGCACGGACAAAAGAACTCTGGTATGGCGGAATCCGAAGCTACCTGCGGTATCTGGCGGATGAGGATTACCAGTATCTGTGCCAGGTCAGGGATTCCCTTTCAAGGGAAATCATAAAACACAGCAGTATTGAAAATGTGATCGGTTATGTACAGGGAGTAAAATATGCGCTGGAGCATAAAGATTTTCTGACGCTGCGAAGGCATGAAAATCCGGAACGATATCTGGAAAGCTTTCAACAGTGCAGGGAGCGTATTGGGGAAATGCTCCTGAGGGAAAAGAAAGAAGCATTAGCGGATGAAAAAGGCGGGCAGCTTAATTTGTTCCAGATGGGAATGTCACAGAAGAATGGAGTGCATAGATAGGAAGGAGGGGATGCATGGAACATATAACAAAAGTAAAGGATTTATATGAGCAGACGGTCTCGATGATCTCCCAGTCGGAGGAATCATGGAAAGATTTTCTGGAATGTATGGGGCGGCTGTACCAGTTGGATTTTTTAAATACCTGCATGGTATATGTACAGAGGCCGGATGCCACGGTTCTGGCAGGGTTTGAACAATGGATGGAGCTTAACCTTCCGGTTATGAGAGGCAGTAAAGGAATTGCGGTCTTCCCGTCAAAACTGTTTGGGGAGAATGTTACCCATGTATTTGATGTGTCAGATACAAAAGGGAAAGGTGTGCGCCCCTGGAATTGGACAGTAAACGGAACCAACCGCCGGAAACTGGCTAAGATGCTTTTCCCGGAAATCTATGAGAAAGAAAAAAAGTTCAAAAATTCCTTAAACACCTTTACAAGAACGTATGTTTGGGTTATGATAAAAGGGGAGGATGGAATAAGCAAAACGCTGGAAAGGCTGAAAACACTTACCAGAACGGAAGCATCTGCGGAGGAAATGGAGATTACCCAGTTTATCGTAAACAGCACACTTTATGCAGTGGAGAGCCGGTGCGGGTTTACAGACAGGGAATTGGATTTTTCTCTTATCAGCCAGTACAGGAATGAGGAAATCCTGTACCGTGCAGGGCGTTTGATCTCCCATTTATCAGGAAAAGTTTTATTTGAAATATCAAAAACCATGAAAAACATCGATTTGGAGAGGAGTGAATATTATGGCAGGGATCACAGGAATCCAGTACAAGGAAGTGGACGGCCTGCAGTTTCCCGTATTGGAGGGAACCATGAGCGAGGAGAAGGTAATGGCAGCCCTGAACAAATACGGAAGGATGGCGGTCAGGGATTTACAGGAGAACGATCCGGACCGGTACGAGATGATGCTGCTGTCGGGAATGCTTCTTCCGAAAATGCAGGAAGTACAGGAACAGGCGGAGACACTGCACGACCAGATCTCGGAGAATCTGGTCAAAGCATGGATGGCACAGGACAACGTGAGTCCATACGATACCATGAAGATGACAAGCCTGAGGATACAGGCGGATATGGAAGCCGAGGAGGAAGTGATCAGGGAAATCATCCATCAGATGAGATAACAGAAACACAGCAGCCGGATAAAGAGATACCGGATGAACCAAAACAGGAAGAGGGAACCGCTGAGGCGGTTCCTTTTACGTTATCGGATATCCAGCCGGGGGAAGTTACCGAAGAGATAAAACGTACCGTCCTTCTTGAAATGACGGAGGAAGGGCAGAAACAGGCCGTTTATCTGTTTTTTGCCAATAACCCGGATATAGGGGAACGGGGGGAATACCTGCATGAGATCTATGGGGATGACGAAGTACGGAAAGAATCAAAAGACGCCTTTTTGTCTTATGAAGGAGGGCGTGCCGGATTCTACCTGCTTTGGTCCGGGGATGATTCCCTGTATGAAGGGTACTGGTACTGGGAGGATGTATGCAAAAGCATAGAAAATCTGATCGGGGAAAGGAACTATCTTCCGTTGGAATCCCTTTCAGACCTGGCTATGGATGCTGGGGAAGCCGTGGAGGAAGCAGAAAATGCCCCTGAGATTTTGGATGAAGAACCAGACCCATTAGAACTTCTGAAAGAGAGAATCCTGGATATCGGGGCGCAGTTTTATGCACAGAAGATCAGCACGGATATCTTAAAGCAAATGCTCTGCCGGATTTACAGTACCAACCAGCCGGGGAAAGAAAAAGCAGCATTTCTTAAAAACATGCTGACACAGCATGGGGAAATGCCGCAATCCTACCATACGGTACATCTGGATAACGAAAACTATGAGTTCCTTGTTTCTGAAGAGGGTGTGCGTATTTCGCTGATGGATGATCCGGGCGGGGAATTTGCCAACATCCAATTTGACTGGGAGGAATTTGGGGATATTACCGCCCATTTGGTAGAGGAAGACCGCATATCATACAGCGAGGACCTGGAAACGGTCAAACAACAGCAGAAAATGTTCCAGATGCTTTCCTGGTTTGTCAGCCTCCGTGGGGAGTATGCTGCGATATTGGAAAAAGAGGAACAGGAATTTCCGTCCGGGGAGCTGCAGCAGATGGTGGAGCGAGGGGCCTTTGAAGTGCCGCCGGACCCTTACCATGACAGTGTAAGAAAAGGGGCAGCACGGGAATTGGTGGAAAGGTCCATGGCGGTTGTGCCGTATCAGGCACTGGTCTACGATTTCTTTGGGCTGGATGTTACGAAGCGGGCAAAAACGGAATTTATCCAATGTCTTCTGACAGAAGTGAACCCGTACCGGGAACTGGCACTTCCGGCGGGGGATGTTCCCGTAAACCTGCGGCTGGAAGATAATCTTATCAGGCTCTCTTATATGGACCAGGAAGGGTACCAGTATGAACAGCTTTTATCCTATATGGAGATCGCCGGGGAAATCCAGGAGGCAATAGACAGGGATTCCTTTCTTACACCGGAAGAATATGAACTGGGAAAGATGGACGGATATGCTTTCTGCGGGGAAGAGGCAATAGAGCTGTTTCGGGAATTTTCCAACAAGGTCTGTGAGGAACCCCCGGCACGTACCGGGGAAAGCAAGCCGGAGACAGAAGTTACCCGGGAACCGGCAGCGGAAGCTACTGCAGGGGAGACAACCGAAAAAGAACCTGTGTTGGAAGAACCTGCGCCAACAGAAGAATTTTCCGGGGAACCGGCAGACTTTTATTATAAAGAAGGATGGAAATTGCCGGAAGGCGGAAGCAAAACCAGATACCAGTGCAATGTAGCGGCAATCCATACTTTACGGATGCTTGAACAGGAAGGAAGGCCGGCTACTGAAAAGGAGCAGGAGATATTGGCAGGGTATGTCGGATGGGGAGGGCTTGCAAACGCATTTAATGCCAGAAATGCCGCATGGAAGAAGGAATACAGGGAATTAAAGGAGCTTCTTAATGAGAAAGAATATGAACAGGCAAGGCAGAGTGTGACCACTTCTTTTTATACACCGCCAGAGATCATACGGGGGATTTACCATGGATTGAAACAGTTTGGTTTTCAAAACGGAAAGATACTGGAGCCTGCAGTGGGCATCGGAAACTTCTGGCATGGCCTGCCGGAAGAGATGCGGGAGTCGCAGCTTTACGGGGTAGAAGTGGATTCCATCAGCGGCAGGATTGCCGGATACCTGCATCCGTCAGCAAACATCCAGATTAAGGGATTTGAAGAAACGGAATTTAGCGATAACAGCTTTGACGTGGTTGTAGGAAATGTCCCTTTTGGGGATTTCAAAGTATATGACCCGCGCTATAAAAAGCAAAAACTGAAGATCCATGACTACTTTATTACAAAGAGCCTGGACCTTTTAAGACCGGGAGGAATCCTGGCGGTCATTACCAGTAAGGGAACACTGGATAAAAATGATAATTCCCTGAGGAAGAGCCTGGCAGAGCAGGCGCAGCTTTTAGGGGCGATCCGGCTTCCGGGGAAATCCTTCAGCAAAGATGCCAATACAGATGTGACCAGTGATATCCTGTTTTTACGGAAAAAACCGGAGCGGACGGCAGAGGAAACCATCTGGACATTTACCGGGCTTACGGAGGATGATGTACCGGTCAATGAGTATTTCCTGGAACATCCGGAAATGATGCTCGGCAGGATGGTATTTGATGAAAAAGTATTTGGGAAAGGCTCCAGGTATACCGCATTGGTAAACGAGGACCCGGATTTTAACCTTTCGGAACGGCTGTTATGTGCGGTGGAAGAACTGCCGAAAAATGTTTACCAGACCGGGGAACTGGCAGCGGAAAAGGAAGAAAGGGACAGGATTGACGCAGACCCGGACGTACCCAATTTTACATTTACGGTACATCAGGATGAGGTATATTACCGGGAAGGAAGCTATATGTACCGGTACCAGGGAAAGGAGAGCATGAAGAGGCGTATCCGTGGAATGCATAAAATCCGCCTTCTGGTGCGTGAGGTCATGGAGATGCAGGCCAGGAATTGTACTGACATAGAGCTGCAGGAAGCACAAACACACTTAAACAAACTGTATGACGCTTTTGTAAAGACGCATGGGCATTTTTCAGACCGTGCGAATAAGTCCGCTTTCCGGCAGGATAATGATTATCCGCTGCTATCTTCCCTTGAAGTGATGGATGAGGATAAAAATGTCCATAAGGCAGATATGTTCTATAAGCGCACAATCCGGCCAAAGGATATCATCACGCAGGTAGAAAATGCCTATGAAGCCTTACAGATCAGCTTATCGGAATACAATGAGGTCAACATCCCATATATGCTGTCCCTATATGCGGGAAGCCGTAAAGAAATGATAGAGGAACTGTCCGGAAGGATATATTTAAACCCTATGAAGGCAGACCCGCAGAACCCAAATGTGGGATGGGAAACGGCGGAGGAATATTTAAGCGGGGATGTACGCCAGAAGTTGAAAACTGCCCGTATTTACGCCCAAACGGACCCCGTGTATGCAGAAAATGTGGAAGCGCTGGAAAAAGTGCAGCCAAAGGACCTGACAGCACCGGAAATTTCCGTAAAACTGGGTACGACCTGGATTGACACGGAGGATTATGAAAAATTCCTATACGAAGTCCTGCAGACGCCGGAAAACTGCCAGAGGGGGAAAGTACCGTTAAGGATGGCCGTGACCGTGGAGCGGATGGATATGGATATGTCCTACCATATTGAAAATAAAGGCATGGTATCGAATACCATCCTTGCACAGCAGACTTTTGGAACCAGGAGGATTGATGCCTATACGCTTGCAGAAGAAATCATGAATGGCCGTGTGATTCTGGTGCGTGACCGCATAGAGGAAGGGGATAAAGTACGTTATGAGGTAAACAGGCGGGAGACCATGATTGCCAGGGATAAAGCGGAACAACTGAAAGAGGAATTCCGGAACTGGATTTTCAAGGATTCTGAACGAAGGAAAAAATATGTAGATTATTATAACCAGACTTTTAACTGCATCAGGCTTCGGGAATATGACGGTTCCTATCTGAAGCTTCCTGGCCTGAGCCCTTTGATTGAACTGCGTCCTTATCAGAAAAATGCGGTGGCAAGAATCTTATCATCGGGAGGGAATACCCTGCTTGCACATGCGGTTGGGGCAGGAAAGAGCATAGAAATGATCTGTGCCTGTATGGAAATGCGCCGGCTGGGGATTGCAACCAAGCCCATGATCACGGTGCCGAACCATCTGACGTACCAGATGGGAGCCGAGTTTATACGGACTTATCCCAATGCCAATATCCTGATCGCAAAAAAAGATGATTTCCAGAAAGAAAACAGGAGGCGCCTGATTGCCCGGATAGCAACGGGGGATTATGACTGTGTAATCGTGGGGCATACCCAGTTCCAAAGGATTCCCATTTCAGAGGAACGCCAGAAAGAAATGATGGAAAAACAGGTGGAGCAGTTAATGATTGCCATTGATATGGCAAAGCGGGAGGAAGGCAAAAACTGGTCCGTAAAACAAATGGAAACCAAAAAAAAGCAGCTTTTAGATAAGATTAAGCGCATGAACAATGAGGAAATCAAAGACCATGTGGTATGCTTTGAGGAACTTGGTGTCAATGCGCTTTTTGTAGACGAAGCGCATACTTTTAAAAATCTCGATATTTTTACAAAGATGAACAATATTGCAGGCATTAATGCCAATGGTTCCCAGAGGGCTATGGACATGCGCCAGAAGGCACAATATATCAATGAGATCAACCACGGTACCGGCGTTGTCCTTGCAACCGGGACCCCGATATCCAATTCTATGTCTGAGCTTTATGTAATGCAGGTATTCCTGCAGGAAATGCGCCTGAAAATGAAGGGCATTTATAATTTTGATGCCTGGGCTTCCAATTTTGGGGAGGTAACGACTGCGCTGGAACTGGCACCGGAAGGGACCGGATACCGGATGCGGACCCGGTTTAATAAGTTTGTAAACCTTCCGGAACTGATGATGATGTTCCGGGAAGTGGCGGATATCATCCTGCCGGAAATGCTGGACATACCAAAACCAAAGCTGAAAGGCGGAAAGTACATCATTGTGGAATCGGAGGCTTCGGATTATGTGCGGGCACGCATGGAAGAAATGGTAAGCCGTGCGGAAGCAATCCACAACGGCATGGTCAATCCACGGGAGGATAACATGCTGAAGATTACCGGGGAAGCGAGGCTTTTGGGGACAGACGCAAGGCTTTTGGATTTGAATGCCCCGGTGGATGAAGATTCCAAGCTAAATAAGGCAGTAAGGAATATCTATAAAGAATATGTGGATTCCATGGAGGACAAGGGAACGCAGATCGTGTTTTCCGATATTGGGACACCGGGAAATGGGAAGAAATTTACTGTATATGATTATATTAAGCAGGAACTGGTATTAAAGGGAGTACCGGAGGAAGAAATCTGCTTTATACACGATGCGAAGACAGATGAGCAGAGGGATAAGATGTTTTCCGACCTGCGCAGCGGAAGGAAACGGATCATCCTTGGAAGCACGGATAAACTGGGAACCGGAACTAATATACAGGACCGCATTGTTGCCATTCACCATATCGACTGCCCCTGGAAGCCCTCTGCTATAGAACAGCGTGAGGGCAGGGGCCTCAGGCATGGAAATAGAAATGAGGAGATAAATATTTACCGATATGTGACGACAAATTCCTTTGACGCATACCTTTGGGGAATCGTAGAGACGAAGCAGCGGTTTATTTCCCAAATCATGACGAGCAGGGATCTGGCAAGGGACTGTGAAGACGTGGATGAAACGGTATTGAACTTTGCGGAGATCAAGGCGGTAGCTTCCGGCAACCCTTTGATCATGGAAAAAATGGAGGTAGATAATGAGGTAACAAGGCTGCGTGTTTTAAAATCTGCTTATGAAGGAAAGCGGTATATCCTGCAGGATGCGTTTACTTTCCAATACCCGCAGAAGATTGCAGCAAGAAAGAAGAAACTGGAAATATTGGAAGAAGATATCCGGGTGCGGGATGCGGAAATGGAGAAAAACCCTTTGTTTGAAATCGTGCTGAGAGAAAGGAAATTTACAGAACAAAAGGAGGCCGGAGAATTTCTCCGGGCAATCATAGAACACACCATTCTGTACGAAGAACTTGCCATTGGTACTTATAAAGGGTTTGAATTAGCGATTGAGAAAAATTCGGATGGTGCAATTCTTTATGTGAAAGGGGGACAGACATATGAAGTGGAAATGAAAAAGAGCGATTCCGGAAACATGATACGCCTGGAAAATACCATCAATGGACTGGATGCCAAAGCCGAGGATATCCGCCAGAAGATTGCTGGTTATCAAGTGGAAATGGAAAACGCGAAAATTGAATATGGAAAAGAATTTCAGTACGAAGATCTGCTGAAAGAAAAATTAAGGCGGCAGACGGAGATCAATACCCAGTTAGAGATCAAAGAAGAAAATGAGGTCATTGAAAATGTACCGGAAGAAACAGTGGAGGCTCCGCAGATGGCGGCCGCCGCAAGATAATGGCAGATGCTGGAAAAGGCATCTTTTTTTATTAATTGAAGATCGGAAAGGAGATTATTTATGGATTATAGTATCAGAGTATATAAAGTGGAAAAAGAGGATAGCAGACTGAGAGGGTTTGTGAGTATTACGTTTGACGGGGAATTTTGCGTAAAGAGCATTGCGCTGAAACAGTCCGCAAAAGGAAACCTTTATCTGGAGATGCCAAAATACAAGGATTATGGAACCGAGGAGTATCTTCCATTCTTTGCATTTAAGGATGCGGAATTTAGAAAAGCGGTTACGGAGCAGGTTATTGAGGCTTACGGTCAGATTGAAGAAAAATATATTGACCGTGAGGAAACGTGGAAAGATGAGGAATTCTTTTATGATTTAAGTGTTACCCCAAACCGGGGAAATGATACATTCAAAGCGGAGGCTGCCATGAAAATCCAGGATGTATTTGTAGTACAGCAGATGCATGTGATCCAGGGATGGAATGGCAAAACCTTTGTGGGAATGCCGCAGATCAGCCAGAAGGGGGAAAGGGTGGATATCGCCCACCCGGTAACGGGAGATTTTAAGCATGAGCTGGAGTCTGCTGTTATGGAAGAATATCACAAAAAACTGGAATTCCAGCAGCAAAACCAGCAGCGCAAAGCAGCAAGATAAAATTATCTGATGGTAAATTTGAAAGTAGTCTCAAAAAATGTAGCATTTTCTGTGAAACGGTGGTAAGATAAAAACAGTATATTTGATTGGAGGACAAACAATGGCTGGAAGGCGTAAAAAACAGGAAAATCTTACACTGGAACAACAGTTGGAGGCTGTAACAAACGAGATCGCAGAATGTGAGGCGCATCTTAAAGAATTAAAAGAAAAGAAAAAAACTTTAAACAGTCAGATAGAAGAAAAACTGAAAGAGGAACTTTACAGGAAAGTTATGAAATCCGGGAAGAACCTTGATGATGTTCTTGCTGCGCTGTCCGAGTAAAGATAGAAGATGATATGTAAAATGGTAAAACCGCTATGGGGATAGTAATTTCTCATAGCGGTTTTTTTCTGGAAAGAGTAAGCAGGTCGGAGAATATAAAGGAAATGAAAATAGGAGAATTGGATGAACTTTTGGAACTGGAAGAACTGGTAAGCGGGTATTTCCTTTTGGAGCAGGATGAAGAGCGCCGGAAATTGTTGGAAGAAAATTATCTCTATATTCTATTTTTGGGCTTGGATATCCATGTGGGAATTTCGGAAAGTTGGAATCAAGATTCGGAAAGCTTTGAAGAGGATTTTGATTATTACCACTTCCGGCATTCGGATACCAAAGAAAGTATTTATACGGAGCAGGGAAGCTCATTAATTACCTGCATCCATAATTATACAGGACTTTCCTGGGAAGAAATTGAAAATATGGATTGTGAATATAGATAATATGAAGTGAAATAAAGGAAGATGTGGCGGCTGTCATGGGACAGCTTTTTTTAATGCCTAAAATGAGAAGACTTTATTGAAATAGTGAAAATGGCAGATAGGAATGTCAAAATAGTTGGGAGGGATATAACGTGAAAAAGGACAGGTTGTGGTCTTTGTTTTTAATTGCTACTGTGATTTTTATGATTGTTTGTGGATGTCGGCTCATCCAGATTGTACTTCGTTATCAGGAAGCGGACAGACTGTATGATGATATTGAAAAAGAAGTGTTTGAGCCTGATATTCCGGCTGAGGATGGTAAAAATCAGAAGGATGAAAATGACACAGGGGTAAAGCCGACAGTGGATTTTCACAAACTGATCAGTATAAATGAGGATGTTGTGGGCTGGATATCCATACCCGAGTTGGATTTGGAATATCCGATCACGCAGGGAGAGGATAACGAGTATTACCTTCATCATGCATATAACAGGGAGACAAATTTTGCTGGCAGCATTTTCATGGATTATAGGAATATGGAAGATTTTCAGGACCAGAACACAATATTGTATGGACATAATATGCTGAATGGTTCCATGTTCGGCTCTCTGAAACATTTGGATGTAAATACACGGCCTAAGGTAATCATCTATACACCGGATTCTATTCTGGAGTATGAGGCAGTAGATAGTAGGATTATCGGCGTTTCGGAAGCAAAGTATTACCAGGCCAGCTTCCAGGAGGAAGAATTTCTTTCGGTTTTACAAGAAATATGTCCTGAGATTAGCAAAATAGAAGGGGAAAGGATTCTTACCCTGTCTACCTGTAATGGAAATTCGGCGCAGCGGAGAATTATGCGCTGTAGGTTAGTAAGGGATAGTAATGGGTAGTAATTCTAATTCGTCCTACAGAAGTGAAAATTTTTTCATTGACAGACTATATGCCGGTTTGGGAGGAAGTGCTTCTATTAGTGATTCCGGGAGTTGCCGAAGAGGATGCTTTTTTGTAAGGAAACTTGGACGAAGCGAAAGTGTGTAGAAAACAGGCTACGGCGGTTCTTTTATTATCTGAAGAGACAGAATCAGATGAATTGAAGGAGAAAATGTGTAGATGATTTTGAAGAACTGCGCAATTACTGAATTTTGGATGGTATTTGCAAATAAAACGCTAAAAGGTTACCCGTTATTGATAAAATAGTGACAATTATAGCATATGATATAGCTTAAATAATATTTGCTTTACATAGAATAGGGGGGATTGTAATGGCTTCTTTTTTAAAATTTACCAGAAATTATCGTAATATAATAAATGGGAGTAAAGTAGTAATTGTAAACAGAGATACGGGAATGTGGATGCGAATCTCAAAAGAATGTTTCGACATTTTAGAAGAAGCCGTTTTGAAAGAGTGCGGAAAAGAGGAATTATTACAATCGTTTCAAGATGCAGAAGACAGAGAGTATTTTGAGAAACTCATAGATAACGCAGAGGGGTTAGGAGTACTGTCTGATAAAGAGGAAGACTCAAAGCGATTAGAAACTGTTTATTTAATCTTGACAAATAGATGCAATTTAAAATGTAAACATTGTTGTGTTAGTGCAGAAAGTATTAGTAACACAATTAGTAATAATGAGATAGACACTATTGCGTTTAAAAAAGTAATTGATAAAGTAACCGCGTCCAATCCGGATAGAATCATTGTATCTGGTGGAGAACCAATGATCCGCAAGGATTTCATGGAGATCATGCAATATTTAAGACATCAATATCATGGGAAAATAGATTTGTCTACAAATGCTACTTTGATAAATGATACAAACGTAAAAGATATAGTAAAAAATGTAGATAGAATGGATATAAGTATTGATGGTGTAGATGAGAAATCATGTTCGATTGTGCGTGGAAAAGGTGTATTTGAAAAAGTTATATCAGCTATAAAACTTTTGAAAGAAGAGAACTTTAATGAAATTTTCTTATCCATGGTTATTGGAGATTTTAATGAAGGGCTCCAGGAAAGATTTGAAGAGTTAAATCAAGAATTGGGAACGCAATCTGTAATTAGGGCATTTGTTCCCATTGGACGAGGTAAGGAGAATAAAGAAATTTTTGTAGATTCAAGAAAAAGTAACAGAACAGAATTTGAGTATACAAATGAAGAGATTAAAACAGCTAGAAAAGGAATGGTAGGAATACGTTGTGGTGCTGGAGTAACAGATCTTACCGTTAATTATGATGGATATGTTTATCCTTGTGCTAATTTGTTAAATGCATGTTATAGTTTATTTAATATTTTGGAGATTGATAGTCTTTCCAATTTTATCAATGAAAGAATAGAGACATGCGCAGGATATAAGATGCTAGAAAGCATTCAGCCTGAGAATTATGAAAAATGTAAAGAGTGCAAAGTAAATCTGTTCTGTTGGACATGTTTACAAGACATAGAAATTCTTAAAGGGAATGACGAAAAATTTGAAAGTAATTGTAAAATGAAAAGAGATATCTTGTACCCGATTATTTGGGGAGAAGAGGTGGATTAATGCAAAGTTTTGCTATATGGGTAACATCAAGTTGCAACATGCAATGTTCTTATTGTTATGAAGGCAAAGAAAAAGAAAACTTTAATATGTCGCAGCAGACGTTAAAAGATTCAATTTCGTTCATAGAAGAACGTATGGAGCATTGTCCTGATGAGGATTTAATTGTAGATTTTCATGGCGGAGAGCCATTGCTTCAATTTGATAAAATAAAATATGCAATAGAAAAGTTAAATAAGCTATTTGATAAAAGAGTTAAGTACGGAATTACAACAAATGGCACGATTCTTACAGAAGATATATTAAAATATCTTGTTGAAAATTTTGAATACTCTCTGTCTATTAGTATTGATGGCGCTAAAGAAACACATGATCTGAAAAGACGGTTGAAAGGTGGAAAAGGTAGCTTCGATGTAGTTATCAAAAATGCAAGGCGAATTTTAGAAAGGCGCAAAGATGTGCGTGTGCGTATGACAGTTGATTCCACAACGGTGAATGCTCTTTTTTCTAATGTGTGTGCTCTCAATGAAGAGGGATTTAAACTTATCGTTCCAGGGATAGATTATTTTGATCCTGAATGGAATCAGGATAAGATGGCGATCTTATATGAACAAATGTTACTATTAAAAACAGAAATTCAAAAAGGGACTTTAACAGCTCAGGTAGGTTTGTTGGATGATTACCACAATGCTACAGTTAGAGTGTGCACAGGTGGATGGAATTCATTTCATATCAATCCACATGGCGAGATTTATCCATGTGCATTTGTTGAGGGGGACTCTAAGTACGTTATAGGAAATGTATGTGAAGGACTCGATTTAAAGAAAGTACAATGGTTTCATAGCATAAATAAAGGACCTGTTAAAGGATGTGAGAATTGTGCACATGAGCAAGGGTGTATTTCTACGAGGTGCAAAATACTGAACGAAATATTAGTCGGTAATTTTTACAAACCATCCCCTGTGATTTGCAATGTAGAAAATTTAAAATATAGAATATCTAAATAATGAATAATAAACGCTGGCAAGAGAAGAATGAGAGGTGCAATATGAAAGAAAAGAAATTAGAAATTAAGAAAATCCAGTCTAAAAAGGAAAAACTCAATGTACAGGGGCAGGGATGTTGGGATGACTGTTTGGTTTGGAAAAACAACTCTTCAACACCTAAGTGTACACTGGAGCGAACCTGCTACAATTCTTGTTTCCTTTAAAATTTGGAGGTGGATATTATGAGAGAAAACAAAGAAAATAAGTTAAGCATTAAAAAAATCGTAGACAAAAAAGAAAAAATGGATGTACAGGGCCAGGGATGTTGGGATGACTGCAGGATTTGGAAAAATTACACTACAACACCAAAATGCGAATTTGAAAAAACATCTTACAACAATTTCTTCCTTTGACAGACAATACATTGCCAGTAGCACGTAGTAAAATAGTGAAATAATTCTTATGCCAGCGTTTATTTTATAGAAAGTGATTAATGAAATGATTGATGTTGCAATTATTGATAGCGGTATCCATATGACGGATACAGATATATGTAGCATGGTGTCGAAAGGATTCAGTATAGATTATAGTGACGGAAATACCGTATATCAAAATGAATACAATGACTTGAATGGACATGGAACATACTGTGCTTCAATTATAAGACGTTTTTGTCCAGATGTGAAATTGACGATTATAAAAATTTTAGATCAGTGTAAAATGGGACGAAGTGAATGTTTGATAGAAGCGTTACATTATTTATATCATAATCCAGTAGATGTGATTAGTATGAGTTTGTCAACACAGGATAATCAATATGAAAAAGAATTAGGCATAATCTGCAAAAAAATAGAAGAGTCCGGGATGATTATGGTTTCTTCATTGGCAAATCATGCTGAAATTAGTTATCCTGCGGTTTATGAGGGAGTAATAGGTGTAAAAGGTGCTTTATTTTTAGAGGAAAAAGAGTATATCTATCATCCAGATAGGGTAATTCAATGTCAAGGTAGCAGTATACCGGTATTGGTTGAAGGGGTGGATGGTACATATACTTTTTTTGGTGGAAACAGTAAGGCTGCGGCCAATATAAGCGGAATCATAGCCTCTTTGTTGCAAAAATTTGGAATGACTGATGATTTCGGAGCGTTATTTAAAGAATATTCGTGTCACACCAAAAAGAATGAGCAGACGATTACAATTAGTAGTATAATAAATAGCAACGTTACTATATCGGGCGAATTGTGTGAAGAAAAAGATTTTAAAAAATTGATTACAATAATGCAAAATGTTCTTGAGATTCCAATGAGAAAAAGTCAATTGATTTTTGAATGCTCAATTTTACACCCAGAATTAAATATTGATAAAAAAAATTTTGGAAAACTAATTAAAGAAATTGAGAGAGAATGGAAGATTCATTTTAGAAAAGAAGAAGTGAATCTTTTGTCTATAAGAGATATTACTACGATATATAGTTTGCTGAAGAGGACTGAAAAATATGAAAGTAATCAAAAATAAAAATGTGAAAAGTTTTCTTCATATGCTGGCTGGTTATAAAAAGAAGCATATTATTGCACTGATATTTTCTATTGCGAACTCTGCTTTGATAATATTCCAGCCAATTGTATTAATGCACATAATTGATGATGGCATTATGCAGAAGAATTTAAGGAATATACTGGTGTACATAAGTATATATTTAGGTGTAGTTATATTACAAAATATTGTAAATATAATAGCTACATATTCGTATTCATCTATAGGAAAAAGTTTTATCTATGATTTACGGATAAAGTTACTAAAACATGTTCAGAGTCAATCAGGATATGTGCAAACAAACTTTGAAACTGGAGAGCTCTTTACAATCTTTGATAATGATATTGACAATATAGAGGAAGCATCATCAAATTTAATATTTTCGATATTTTCGGATATTCTGGTTTCAGGCTGTATGTGTGCTGTTTTGCTATATCTTCAGCCGGACTTGTTTCTTATAATTGTTTTACTGCAACCGATCATGTTTATAACACAGAAAAAATATAAACAGACCAGCCATAAAGTTACTGTAAGAATACGTGGAATTTTAGGGGATATATCAAAAAGTGTACAAGAGTTTTTTTCTCAGATTACCAATTTTTTAAAAATGAATGCAACATCGTATTTTTGGAGTCGATATGAAAAAAATGCAAAAGATTACCTGAAATATTCTGTGAAGTTGGATTTTGTATTTGCAAAAAGCATGAGTGTTGCTAATTTTATTAGTTGCCTGACAATGTGTGTTATATTTGGATATGGAGGATATAAAATAATACTTGGAACAATGTCCATAGGCGGTCTTATTTCGTTTAATCAGTATTCCCAGAAACTTTTTTCGCCGCTATTAAAGTTTGTACAATATAATATACAATTAAGAAAGACATTAGTTTCTATAGATAAGATATATGGAACACTAGAACAATCACAGGAAATCAAGTGTACGCTTCCTTATTATGAGGGGAATATCACAATGGGAGCGGTTACATTCAAGGATGTATATTTTTCTTATGATGGGAAGAAAAATGTATATCAAGGACTAAACTTAGACATTATACCTGAAAAGTTTAATGGCATTGTCGGAGAAAGCGGAGAAGGAAAAAGTACAATCATAAATTTATTAATGCGACTTTGGGATGTGCAGCAGGGGAGTATCTTATTGGATGGAGTTGATATTCGGCACTATAAATTAGATGTACTGAGGGGGAGTATAGCATTGGTAACACAAGATCCTTTTTTGGTTAATGATACAATAAGAAATAATTTGACTTTATTGGAAGATATCGGCGAAGAAGAAATTATTAAAGCGGCAAAACAAGCTGGAATTTATGATTTTATAGTTTCCTTGCCTGATGGATTTGATACGGAAGTAGGCGAAAATGGAATCAAATTGTCTGGAGGACAAAAACAGCGAATTGCAATAGCCCGTATTCTATTGAAAAATGCGCCTATTGTTATTTTGGATGAAGCTACTGCAGCACTTGATAATAATACGGAAGAATATATCATCGATAAATTCTATGAGGCTTTGCAGGGAAAAACCGTTGTCATTATTAGCCATAGGCTGTCTATTATAAAAAATTGCGTAAATATCAATGTACTTAGTCAAGGTAGAGTTGTAGAGAGTGGTACACATGATGAACTGATTTCATTAGCTGGACACTATAAGCAATTATATGATAAGATCGCATAGGAAGATTTATTGGTGTTAGTGGAATGAATAAGAATATATAGTTGTTTAGGAGATGAATGGCGTGAATTTATATAAGATAATGGTTGTTGATGATGATAAAAAAGTCTTAAAATTTTTAAAGGATTTTCTGGAACTTGAAAATTATACAGTTGTCACAGCCGAGAGTGGTGATGCAGCTTTAAAAAAAATGAGTGTTGCGCCGGATTTAATTCTGTTGGATATTAATATGCCTCGGATGAATGGGCTGGAGTTTTGTAAACGAATAAGAAATCATGTTTCATGCCCAATTATTTTTCTAACAGCACGTATAGAAGATGAAGACAAAATCATCGGTTTAAAATCTGGAGGGGATGATTATATTATTAAGCCGTTTAATTTAGATGAACTTCTGGCAAGGATAGAAGCTCACCTAAGACGGGAAAATAGAAATATTGGTAAAAAGAAATTGTTATTTTCTGATGAATTATGTATCGACTATTCAGGAAAAAAGGTAATATATCACGATGTGGAATTGGATTTTACAAGAGCAGAGTTTGACCTTATTGAAGTCTTATCAAGCTATCCAGGACAGGTGTTTGACAAGGAACTTCTTTATGAAAAAGCATGGGGATATGAAAAAGAGGGGGATAGTCATTTAGTTACAGAGATGATCAGCAGAATAAGAAAAAAATTAAAAAAAATTACGAATAAAGTTTATATTGAGACTGTTTGGGGGTATGGATATAAATGGATAGGATAAGAAATTTGAAGTTGAGAAACAGTCTTTTTCTTTATCTTGTGATTTTTCTAAGCCTAGGTATTTTCTTGTCTGTTTTTACTCAAAATATATGCAATAAAGTTGAAGAAACAATTTGGTTAGATAATTTAGATGATATTGATGAATTTGCAGAATTTCAGGATGAATATAATTTTCAATTTCAAGAGTTTTTACCGATTCCTTCGAGTTCCATGGATAAACTATCAATTAAAGAAAGAATTATCATCGAAGTCTGTGACTTTTTAGAAACGTGGTGTTGGTTTTTATTTGCATTTGGAGGGGCATTGGTTGCAGTAATCATTTTCTACAATAAAAAATTAAAACAGCCGATAACATTGCTTCAAAAAGGCGCACAGGAAATAGGTAAAACCAATTTGGATTTTGAAATATCTTATGATAAAAAAGACGAAATGGGGGAATTATGCAAAGCATTTGAGCAGATGCGGGTACAACTCATAGAAAATAATTCCTATTTATGGAATATGATAGAAGAGCAAAAACAACTTAGATCAGCTTTTACCCATGATATCAGAACTCCATTGTCTGTTTTGAAGGGATATGTTCAATTACTCAAAAGACATCTTCCAGAGCAGAACATAGATATGAAAAAACAATTGGAAATATTAGATGATATTGAGGAACAAGCTGTAAGGTTAGAACGATTTTCAGATTCCATAAAAAAAACACAAAAAATGGACAATTTAAGCATTACAAAAGAGCCTATAGCGATTGGAACACTATTAGATAAAATGGAAAAGACAATATTGCTGATGAAAGGTGAATCATCGATAGTTGTAGAGTATAAATGCCATTGTTCGGAAATAGAGCAATTATATATTGATATGTACATATTTATGGAGGTTGTGGAGAATATAGTTGCGAACGCGTTACGATATGCCAAAAATAAAATAGATATGTATATACAGGGTAACTGTAGTTATCTAACAATTATGATAATAGATGATGGAAAAGGATTTTCAGAACAGGATATTATGCAGGCGTGCAGACCCTATTACCATGAGCAGTTGGAGGAGGAGGTGTTGCATTATGGTTTGGGATTGTATATCTGTAAAGTCCTTTGTGAGAAACATGGAGGAAGTATAGAATTAAGCAATAGTGAAAATGAGGGAGCATGTGTACAGGCTGTATTCAATATTGATAAATAAAAATATATTATGAATGTTTATTTAGAGCAAAGTATAAGTAGGAGAGTATACTTTGCTCTTTTTATAGAGTCTTTTTACAAACGTATTAATAATTATACTTAAATTTCTGTATGTTGATGGTTTAGTGATAATCCCAATATATAATATAATTAAAAGAAAGGAACTTTTGAAGATACAACCGACAAATCTAGAGTGATTATTATGGTGTGGCAGAGCCATCTGTCCGGTAAAGTCAGAGCCATAGTTCCGGTGGCACGGAGCCACTTTGATTTTGCTTGATTACACCGAACTTACTGGAACAATGCTTGTCAAGGCCGGAGCCGCTCAAGCGGGGCGTTAGCTGCCTTTACAAGCATTGCTCCAGTGAGTAATTTATTAAAACAAAATCAACAATTATGACTGGCTCTCATTTTCCGGAATGGTGGCTCTCAAAATCCGGTTCGGTGGCTCAAAGCACTCCGGTATAATCATCTAGAGGAAAAGGTGTTTGTGATAATTTAAGATTATTTGGAAAAGGAGAAGTGCAATATGGGTGATTTTGTAAAAAGAGAAATTTATTTTTTGATAAAAAATCCGATAACATATATATCCATTTTTCTCATGGTTGTGATAGTAGCAGTTACTGTTAAGCCATATTTGGAGCCCTATGCACATGTAAGGGCAGAAAATGAACCAGTAGAATATGATTCTGAAGGGGATGTTGATGCAGGATATATTCCTACACCGGTAGAAGAATGGTATGAGGTTGTTTTAGAAGAAATGGAAAAAAGCCTAATAAATGATATAGGGTTAAGCACAAAGCAGGCAGAAAATGAAATAAATATGATGAAACGAAATAAGTGGAAGCGCGATAGAATTGTAGATTATCTCAGAGAAGAATATTCCTTAAAAGGTGGAAATAGTGCATTTGAACTATATGAATATAAGCATGCAACATATATAGAAATGAATCAATATTTAGAGGAAGCGTTTAGTAATCGGACATTTACAAAAAGTTTTGCATATAAATATTCTGAGTTTCTTAGTTTGGGTTCGGTTTTGGCCGCGATAATTCTATTTGTAATGTTGATCTCGCGTGATATGAGGAAAGATATCTATTCTTTACTGCATACAAAACCTTTTACGGGAAAGGAATATATTTTGGGTAAGTTGATTGCTGGTGTCAGTGTTGTTTATGTAGCTATTGTATTACTTACTTTCGTTGTAGATATAATTGCAGTAAAAACAGGTAGTGAATTAGGTTTAGGCAGTAATTTTCTTGATATTTGGAAGATAGTTGCGATTTATAATTTGCTCAGTATTATTTTAACAGGATGTGTTGTCATATTTATAGCATTATTATTTAAGAATATACTACCCGTTGTACCAGCTATGCTGATTTATTTTATATATTCAAATACGGGGACAGAGATAGCGGCAAGTGGGTATATATATATTCTTAGACCACTTGGGCTATTTATAAGGTATCCAGATTTGTTTGCAACTTTGACCAGTCCGAACGGAGCTGTTTTAAACCAGTGTATCCTGTGCGTAGCATCGGTCCTGTTGATAATTTCGAGTATTATTTTGTGGGAAAGGCGGCGAACCATATGAAGTATGATTTGAAAATTAGTTTACCATTTTATAAAGTAATGTATTCCATTATTTTCATGGCTATTCTTATCATTATACGTGGAATTTCGACATCCGGTGAAGTTATGGCGGCTCTTGAACCGAATATAGCTCTATTGGCAGGAATATTTTTTGCGGACAATTATTATAAGGAATTTTCGAGTGGAAATATTCAGGTATTTTATAGGTATTCACTGCAAAAGAAGATGAGTGCAATGTTTAGGCGGTGTATGATTGGAGGCTTATATTTATGGTTCTTGGCGGCAGTTGCTTGTTTAGTATATATGTTCTTATATCATCCATTGGGCTATTCTTTTGAAAGTAATATTTCAATTATGATAAATACATTAACAGTATGTGCAATAAGTATTTTATTTTTTGGGATACTGAGCTTTACAATTACAAATTTTACCCAAAATCTTGGAATGGGAATAGGAATATTTGTAATCATATGGTTGTGCTTAAGCAGTAAATTTGCAGAGTATCTGCCCAAATGTTTAAGATTATTTCTTTTGGAAGAAAGCCATCAGCAACTTGGTACATTAACACCGTATTATTTAAGTAGAATTTTGTATTTGATAATGACCGTAGTTCTAATTTTTTCTAATATTTATGCTTTAAATAAGGAACCGAAATACAAAAAGAAAGAATGGAGGGGCAAATATGAGCATACAAATTAAAAATTTAAGTATGGAATATAAAAAAGGAATAAAGAGTTTGAATAATATTAACTTGTCTATTGAGTCTGGAATTTACGGACTTTTGGGAGAAAACGGGGCTGGAAAGTCTACCCTGATGAAAATCTTGGTAACCTTACTACAGCCGACCGAAGGAATAATAGATATTAACGGTATGAGGTTAGAACGAAAAAACTATGAGCAGATTAAAGGAATCATAGGCTATCTTCCACAAGAACTTGGGTTGTATCCAAACCTTACAGTGCAGGAGTCTTTAGAATATGTAGGAATTCTAAACGGTATGAAAAAAGATGATTATAAAAAACAGATTAATTATTATTTAGAAAAAACAAGTTTGACGGAACACAGAAATAAAAAAAACAGACAGTTATCAGGAGGTATGAAAAGAAGAGTTGGTCTGATTCAGGCACTGTTGCACAACCCTAGTATTCTGATTGTAGATGAGCCAACAACCGGGTTAGATCCGGAAGAAAGGATTCGTATTCGGAATTTGCTGGTTGATTTTGCAAAGAACAGGACGGTTCTTTTTTCAACCCACGTTACCGAAGATATTGCAGCTACATGTGATAAGTTGTGTATTATGCGAAAAGGAAAGATTGTATACGATGGCTCAATTTCTGCACTGATTTCGGTGGTTGAAAATCATGTGTTTACGTGTATGTTTCATGATGAAGCGGAATTTCAAAGGTTTCAAAAAGATTATAGGGTTGCTTCAAAAATATATAAAGCAGACGCTATTGAAGTACGATTTGTAAGTGCGGATGTACCGCGGATTCCATGTAAAAAATGTGAACCTTCCTTAGAAGAGGCATATATATATCATTTATACGTAAAAGAGAAAGAGGAGGGAATTCAATGAGCAAGTATTTCATACAAAATCAAGGGTGTAAATATGATTTTGATGAATACAAAATTGACAAATTAAGAGTCTCGTTTATCGGGGATGTGAGAATTTTGGAACGAAGTGGTTATGGATTAGAAGGAAAAGATTTTATTTTCTCTGATAAATATCAAGTAACTATTTTTTCAGTAGAAGATGTAAATGGATTCGAAAAAGCGGACATAGTGCTAATAGCTGCTAGTGGTTCTTTAGCAAAAGATTCAACATTGTTGCAGAACTGTAGAAAGTTTGCAAAAGGACCGATAATCGTATTAGGCAAAGATGATGAAACGTATTCTGCAAATATGTTATATGCAGGGGCAGATGATTATTTGAAACTACCTTGTTCAAAACGGGTTTTAGATACGTTGATATATATTCATGTAAGAAGAGAGCTTAGATAAATATATAAATAGGAGGGACAAATATATGCAGAGACTACTAATTGTAGATGATGACATTGTTTTTGTGAATGGTATGGAAATGGTCTTGAAAAACGAAGAGCGTATTATTTATAAAGCACATAGCGTAAAAGAAGCAGTGGCTATTCTTAAAGAAGAGGATAAAAAATTAGATTTGATATGTTCAGATTATCAAATGCATGATGGAACATTTATAGACTTAATGGAACATATAAAAAAATATGGTATAAAATGTCCAGTAATTGTCATTTCGGGCCATAGTGAAGAGGAATATGTAGAGAAAATAAAAAAAGCAGGAGCAGTACTTCTCTTTGATAAAGGTTTTTTAGAAATTCAAAAAATCAGAAAAAGTGTATCAGATATTTTGAGATCTGTAGAAATATAAATAACTAGTATGATAGTAGTAAGCTAAAAATACAAATTAATGAACAACAAGCTGCTATTAGTGGAAGTGATGGAACTTGAAAAACGTAGATGCAATGCTATATATGGGTTAATGCGCTTGACTAACGCTATATATTGTACTGGAATAAAAACGGATTAAGTTTTATGCACTGAACATTTCAGGCAGGAGATTTTTAGTTCCGGTCAGAAATACTGGAAGAAAGGTTTGAGGCAAAGCCTATACCATACAAAGACATCAAGAATTCATTATGGATTTTTGGTGTTTTTTTATTACCAAATGGTGGAAAAACCATGTGTTTCTGTTGTAAGCACTCAATAGAATAATATCTATCTTTCCTTAAAGCTTTCAATCACAATTAAAGTAAAATACTCTAACTTCAACTTTTTGATTGTAAAAATATGAAACCAAATTCTGTCGGACTTCGTATTGATGAAAAATTGGGCAGATAGGATTTGGACGAATGAATGAAAAGAGTTTACTAAAGAAACTACAGAATAAAGATGAGAAAGCATTAGAAGATATTATTGATTTATATAATGCGTATGTCACAACAATAGTAGGAAGCCTATTAAGCTCAAAGGGAACAAAGGAAGATATGGAGGAGGTGGTTGCAGATACATTTATTGCATTATGGGAAACTGCTGAAAGAATTGATTATGAGAAGTTCAGCAGTATAAAAGCTTACATAGGAGTTATTGCCAGAAATAAAGCTAAAGATCGGCTAAGAACTTTTCATGGACAAGATCTGCATTTGTCTGATGATATTCTGATAGTCGATAACAGTATGGAACAAATAATTATTCAAAAAGAGCAGCAGAGGATAATTAATAAGGTATTGAAACAGCTAAAACCATTAGACTGGAAAATATTTATGGCCTATTACTATCAATATAAAAAGGTAGGTGAGATTGCCGAAGAATTGCAGATGAATCCGCAGACAGTAAAAACCAGAATGCGGAGAGGAAGAGAATTGTTAAAAAAAATACTTATCAAAGAGGGTTATGGGGTTAATGAAGATTAAAATAAGCGATATGCTTGATAATGCTGCAGAGATAATTGAAACAGAGGGCAATTATAGTGTTCCGGTTAATAGTAGAAGGGTAAAAGAAATTGTCTTTCAGCGTATACATAGGTCAAGGAAAATAGGGGTAAAACAACGGTGTATAGCGGGCTTGATAGCTATATTAGGCGTAAGTGCCATTTTGGTAGGAGCAAAAACATTTTTCCAACCCGCTGGCATAATTGGGACAAATCAAGAAGATGTTCTACGGCCACAGGAAGGCATTACGATAGATGAGGATAGTATGTCCAATTATCAAACAAAGATGGATGTACAAACAAATTTAATTTTACCGGAAAATCTCTATGATAACGGCATCCCGATTGCAAAATATATTTTGGAAGTACCAGTTAATGAAGAAAATGCGTTGCCGGAATGCTATGTTGAAAATGGGACAATGTTGATTTTTACTAATGGAAGTAATAAAGATGGGTGGTATGCGGATCAAGATACCATATTACAACTGGATTTTAAGCAGGTAAGAGTAGAAGAGAGAGAAACAGAGCGGGCCGGCGTTCTGGAAGTGGGATACATATATAATGGTAAGATAAATTGGTGGCAAGTAACAGATAGTGTATGTAATAGTACGCAGCTTACATTTGACCAGGAAGGAAATTACTATATCTGTATAAGGAATGTATCCAGTGATCGGGTTATCATAACGAATGGTTCAGTAAGAAAAAAGAAAGCACAGGAGGAATAAAAAGTGTCAGATAAAAAACAATGGAAAATGGTTATTGTGGCAGCGGTGGTATTTTTTATGACTATCTCAAACAAAGTGGAGGCATCTGAAGAAAGAGCAAGAACGATACCAATATTGGAGACAGTTTGGGTAGAAGAAGATATGCATCAAGGCAACAGAATGGGATTGCCGCAGACAAGTGTGGGTGGGGGAAAAACAGTTTCATTTTTGGACAGCAGCGGAAGTATGTTCTATGTCTCTGGCGATACAACGGTCAGTTTTAGCGTTAATTTAAATGCCTCAGCTTCTGTTCAAATGGGATATATCAATAGTAGCGGCTCCAGAACTAGCACTTATAGCGGAAATGGCAGTTCCCATAATACTTCATTCACGATTCCTGTTACGGGGTATTATAGATTTTATGTCACAAACCAGTCTTCTAATACTATTCAGATAACTGGCGGTACAATCAGTTTTTGAAATATAGTACATATATACGGAGGAGGCCATTATGAGAAAAAAATTTCTTAAAATTATAGAATGGATATTGCTAATCATTATTTTCATTATTATTGTGCTGAGTATATGGAATTTGATTTGTAAGGAAAAGGAACAGAGTGAAATCCAATCTGCATATGGGCAGCCTCTGGAAGTCATGGGAAAGAATATGATTGCGGATGTAAAAGGAGAAGAAAATGCGATTACCATTATCGTATTGCCTGGGTGGGGCAGTCCTTCGCCGGTATTAGAATTTTTGCCGCTGGTGGATAGATTGTCTGAGAGATTCAGGATTATTACAATAGAACCGTTCGGATATGGACTTTCTGATGAATCTGGAACAGAAAGGAAACTTGATACCATTGTAGAAGAACTGCATGAATGTACAAAGCAACTGGGATGCGATCAATACTATTTAATGGCACACTCGCTTTCCGGGCTATACTCTTTGTATTGGGCCAATATGTATCCGCAGGAAGTGCAGGGATTTATTGGAATTGATTCTTCCGTGCCAAAGCAATCGGATGAAGAGCCTTTTCCTATTAGCATGGTGGCATTAAATAAACTTTCTGCTTATTTGCAGAAAGCGAAAAATGTTACTGGTATTACCCGTTTACAATCTATCAGCCATCCGGAAAAAGCAATTTATGCAGATCTGTCATATGAATATACGGAAGAAGAATTGGAAACATACCGGATTTTAAGTATGGACCATATATATAATAAAGATGTTATGAATGAGATGGAAAATATGGAAGAAACTTTGGAAACTGTAAGAGACATGAGATTTCCGGGGGATATGCCTGTATTACAGTTTGTTTCCAGTTCAAATTGTGAAATCATGGATTCCTGGGAACCTTTACATAGAGCGGTTATTACTGAGTCTGGAAAGAGTAAAGTAATACGGCTGGATGGCGGGCATTATTTACATTTTGAAAGGCAGGATGAAATTGTTGAAAATGTAAATGAATGGATTTCAAAATAACTAAATAGTTTGTAAAAATGGGCTGAGTAGTATTGGAAAGGAACCTGACCTTTTGGGGCCGGGTTCCTTATTGTCAGGATTTGTCGATATGTTATTGTGGACTTTTGACGTTTTGTGCTGTAATATGGAAACGAAATAGAAAAGCCAGAATGTGAAGGAGGTACAGAAGAAACGGTAAGGCATACATATTGACATTTACAGAAGATAATAAACAGTAACAGATGAAATGAAGCAAAGGCTTTATTTTTTTAATTCAATACTACTCAATATAGTAAGTAAAATATATGGTTTGTAAAACTGATATATAACCGTATTAAAGGTTAAAATGGTAATAATTAATTAGAAATTGAGGTGCCGATATTTGAAAGACTATATTGTGAATAAGATAAATGAGCTGTGTGAAAAGCGGCATATGAGCCAATATGAATTAGCGAAAAAGGCAGGTATGTCACAGTCTTCTCTCTCCAATTTAATGAGCCAGAGAAGTGTGCCGACAATTGGTACACTGGAGAAAATCTGTAATGGTTTTGGTATTTCTCTTGCACAATTCTTTTCTGAAGAAGGGAAATTTCCTGATTTATCAGAGGAACAGATTGAAATGCTGAATGCGTGGGGGACGTTATCCGGAAAAGAGAAAGCAGCAATGATGAAGATCTTAGAAAGTATTAAAGAATTACGTTAAAAATGGCCTTTGTAGCAAAAGGCTATTTTTTTACGGAAGGAAGAGGGCGTATGTATTTATCAGAATTGTTTCTGAGAACACTTGAAAGAGAACATTCATCAACAGCAGTACAAACTGCGCTGATAACTTGTAATAGGGAATTATGCAGGCGGATGGGAGGAATTTTTGACGAGGGGGATTGTATTCGTTATTTTTTCTATACAGACCAGAATGATGAAATCAGGAAGCCAAATGAAAACTATCAGGAATTAATTGATTTTTGGGACGTATATTGGGGATATGATAGTGAAGTTTGCGATGAGGTTAAAAATAAAATGTGGATTCTCCAGATGATCTATGAGATGGATTGTAATAGAATCATGTGGGAAGCTGATCAGCGGAGAAAAGAAATGTCTTCGGAACAAATCGAAAGCTTGAATATGCTTTGCAAGGAGTTCGAAGATAAAATTGGAAAAAAAAATTTAGTTTTATTAAGACAAGAGCGCGGAAATTTAAAGGTCTGGAGCAAATTTGAACTTCATGGATTTGACGGGGAAAAGCGCTTACCGGAAAGAGATTTTGCTGAGAATGAGTTAATCAAGATGTTTCAATCGGATGGAATTGTTGTTTTAATTGTGGGACGTATCGGACTGACTCCCAGAAGATTTTATGGATATCGTTTATCCAATAATAATTATAAGAAAATGAGAAATGAAGAAGTGGAAAATTTGAAGATCAAGCTTGCAGAGGATAATATCATGGCTGAATATAGAGGGAGGATAAGAGGGAATGGTAAAGCCTTTGTAGATAAGGGGGTTAAGAATAAAATCCGGGCATAATTTGATATGATGTGAATGAAGAGTGGCACTTGAATGGTTTGTCAAAATCGTTTCCAAACAGCAAGTTCGCAGGAGATAGCAGCAAAGTGGCTCAAGAGGGTACCGTCCTCTTGCCAGAACGGAGTGTGGCTAAACGGCCCTGACATATGAGTGTCAGGGCCGTTTAGTCTCGAAGAGCGTATATACAAGGCTTATTCATTATAGAACTTTAACTAAGGGATTTCGACTATTGGTCATTGTGGGATGTGATTTCCACATATTTTTTCTATTTATTTACTGTTGCTCGGTATATATTTTCTCATTTTTGATATTACTTCTATATAAAATTAGTATTAAATACGGTAGTATAATACTATAAAAATACTAGGAGGAAGCAAAATGAGATTAGAGGATAAGCTGGTAGCATATTTAAAATACTGTGAATATCGAAAAGAATTGGATAAGAAAACTTTGAAAGCATACCGTATTGATTTGCGTCAATATTTTGAATATGTATGCATGGATAATCCTGATAAGGAAAAGATTGAGGAATATATTACACAGTTACATAAAAATTATAAGCAGAAAACTGTAAAGCGAAAAATTGCATCAATAAAGGCATTTTATAACTATTTAGAAGAAAATGAAATCATTGCTGAGAATCCTTTCCGAAAAATAAAAGTCAAATTCAAAGAAACAGTGACTCTTCCTAGAATTATTCCCAGAGAAGAAATAGAGAAGCTTTTGAATCACATGTATCAATGCCTGAATGAGCACAATAAAACATTCCGTAAATATATGTTGCGTGACATAGCTGTGATTGAAGTGTTTTTCGCAACTGGAGCAAGAGTGTATGAGATATCCAATATTCGTGAAGAAAGCATTAATCTGAATACAGGATTGATCAGACTCATGGGCAAAGGTGGGAAAGAACGATATGTACAGATTAGCAATACTTCAGTTTTAGAGGTCCTGAAAAAATATTATGATGAGAATAAGCAGACAATTAGAAAATGCGGTTATTTTTTTATAAATAATAGAGAAAATAGATATACAGAACAATCCATCCGAATGATGCTGAAGAAGTATACAAAACAGGCCGGGATTGAAAGAAATATTACCCCTCATATGTTTCGACATTCATTTGCAACTTATTTAATTGAAGAGGGGGTAGATGTAAGCTGTGTTCAACAGATTTTGGGTCATAGTTCCATAAAAACAACACAGATTTATATACATATTGCTGCTAAAAAGCAAGCTGAAATTTTAAGAGAGATGCATCCACGGAATAATATGCAAATCGTTGGTGCGGCATAATATCTGTTTGCTGATCACGACTTGCATCATGTAAGTGATTAAAGATAGGATTACTATAAAATAAACTGCTTAGGCTACACGACCAGGCAGTAGTACTGAAATAGAGAAACGGTTAGACTGGCTTGATTAAGGGCAGTCTTTTTGTCATGGGAATCGATATGCTTCGCATGATGATTAACTTTGATAAAAACTCATATGCTTGGATTAAGACGATCATTTCAGAATTTTTTGGCAGCTATACTTGAGTTTTAGCGGATAATAGGTTAGTATTGTGATTAGAGAAGATAAAACGCTGGATATATATAGGTTTGATATTGTTGGAATTACCATATTTGTTAGTATGGAAAAGCCTGGATATATCTGCTATAATAAGTGGAAGATAATAACATATTATCCGTTGATATATAAAACACATAAAACTGAAAGGACTGT